>JGI24707J26582_10000165_pt1 | contig 46621 bp, 38 predicted proteins | sample BioPla1DNA1_FD_26582 | JGI IMG/M metagenome (IMG submission 26582)
GAAAAATGTCACACCCCGCACTTTACCGAGGATGAAATCAAAGAAGCCTTTATGAACGCCGTGAATGTTTTGATGAAAGACCGTGAGCAGATTCAAGCGAATTTTCAATCCATAGAAACCATCGCCTACAGCACAAAAGAGCTGGAAATTGAGCGTGACAAACTCTATGCGGAAATGGAATCTATATCAAATCTCATGGAACAGGCCATTCAAAATAACGCCAGAGTGGCCTTAGATCAGGAAAAGTACAATCAGGAATTTGATGAGATGACCGAGCGATTTAACAGTGTGAAGAAACAATATGATGCCGTCAATGAAAAAATCGAAGACAAGAAAACCCGGCATATTCAGGCCGGGCGGTTTATAAAAACTCTGCTGTCCGAGGACGAGATAGCAACTTTCAGCCCGCTTCTCTGGCAAAGTCTCCTTGATTATGCCAAGGTTTCAAGAGAAGGCAAGCTAACCTTTGTTTTCAGGAATGGGGTGGAGATTTAAAAAGTAGAAAACTCATTCGTTTAAGAGGTCATAAAAAGTGAATTCGTCAATGATATCAATATCTTGGCCCTGCAGTTTGAGTTTCTCTGCCTTCTTCTGTTTTGAAGACTTTTCTCCTCTGAGGATTGGGTTATAATCATTATTCCCCAAAATTAAGTAATTAGTGGTTTTTGTAACACTCTTATCTAAAATTCCCCCTAGATTGACGACTAATTGCATAGCATCTTTTCTTATCATTCGCTCCAGTTTACCCGTAAAAACAACGTGTCTACCAAAGAAAAAATTATCCTCATCAATTTCCATTCCAGTAGGAACAATTTCACTGATATCGATTCCTCTTGAATGACCAGAATGCTTTACCCAAAGATCCTCAATTTTTAGGTTTTCTTTCAGCATTTTCGCTTTAATTGCATCATAGAGTTCCTTTGTAGAGATGCAATCCGCTATAGCTCTATGCTCATTATTTGATAGTCCTAGATATGTCGTTAAATCTGACAATCTGTGATGTTCTAACTCTGGATATAATTTTCGAGAAAATTGCATGGTATCCATATAGTGATTACTTAATTCCTCTTGGAAACCAGCATCAATGAAACGGACATCAAAGGATGTATTGTGACCTAGAATGATATCATCACCTAGAAAAGATTTCACTTCTTCCTTAACCTGTCCGATTGTCGGCATACCAGATACCATCTCATTAGTAATCCCTGTTAAAGCGGTTATGAAAGAATCTATTTCTTCCTCAGGTTGAATCAGTTGGGAATATTTAGATTCTATTTTATTGTCTCTAACCCTTAAAATTCCAATCTCAATGACTTCATCATAATAAGCAGAAAGCCCCGTTGTCTCTGTATCTAAGACGCAGTAATCACCAATTATCTTCTTTGTATATCTCTTGCTACTCATGAATCCTCCTCTTGCATATGATTGAAAGACAACTCTGCACACCCCTAAAAACTTTTGAACACCCCTAAGCGACCGCTCTTTTATAATCGTTAAATTGTATCAATTTCGGTATTATCATTTCAATATAAATCAACTGCACTTGCCCCGCAAACCTTTCTAAAAGAGTAGATAATCCTAACAAGTTGTTTCCTTTGATTATTAGATTATCATTATCATTGAATATAATGTTTTTCTCAACTCCATTCGCAGTATATCTTTTTGCTTTCCCTAAAACTTTTGGAGCTAACAGTCGATTAACTTGATCTGGAGCAAGAACTTCATTATAAAAAACTTCTTCGCTTTTCTGATTTTCCTTTGTTTGGGCTCCTTCAAGTACACAATCTTTATATGGCCAAGCCAAAGTTACGTCCTGCTGCTCACTAATAAAATTATTATGATTATCTACCAATCCTATTTTATTTTTATAGAGTGTATAAGAATCAGGTAAAAACTCTTTGGATTCTATAACCCAAATGAATTTCATTTTGTCAAATACGTAAATATCGTCTACTTTTGAAAAAAAGCTTTCTCGTAATAAATCATTTTGAAGAAGAGACTTCATCAGTAAGCCGTCAATACCTCTAGCTGCATCTGCTACTTTTGTTCTTACAATTTGATTATTTTCGCCAATAAAACGCTCGTCTAATTTTAGTACCTTTTTTAATTCCTCTATAAATTTCATCATTCACCCTCCACATATCTAACAATATCTCTATACATAATTTAAAGCTATACAAATTCTCCTTAACACTTCTATGTTCAACACTTGATCTTTCATGTCGAGCTAAAATTGCAAATGGAATTCTAGTCATTCTTCTAAAATCTTTGTGAATATTTTTTAAATAACTTCCAGAGTTTTTTGTAATTAAATAACATAATTTTTTCTATTATTATTAAAAATTCTATTTCTGTTTTCTTCCAATTAAATAATCTACTGATACATCAAAGTAATCTGCTATTTTAATTACCATTTTCAAACTAGGGTTCTTTGATCCTGTTTCATATTGTGTAATAGTTGGCCTTCCTATTTCAAGATCATCTGATAGTTCCTTTTGAGACAGGTTTTTTTGAACTCTTAATGCCTTTAATCTCATTCCAAAAATATTTTTTTCCATGTTTTCAGTTTATTATTTAGACAATCTGCTAATTTCTCCTTTATCTATATTTTTTCTATCTTTTGATTTTTTCAAAATAATTTATGTATTAAAGATAATAGAGTTTATTATAATAGTAAAATTTTTAATTATTCTACCATTAATTGTTTTATGTAATTGCTTTTCAAAAGCACACACCATAATAACGCATTCAACTTTCTTCGGATGTTTATAAGTAAATATGAAATAACAAATTAATAAATAGTTTCAACTTCAAAAATATTCTTATAAAATTATATACATTTCCAAAAACACTATTTTCAAAAATTTTCTAAATTTCGAGACTTTTTCACGCCTTTAGGCTTAAATAAATTACAGAAATTAATCAAAAAATAAGTGTATGCATAATGTTATTTTTCTCTCCATTGTTTTAAAATTATATTTAAAGAATTGCCATAAGTTAAGTCTTCTCGATAACTCTCAAATTTCTTGTAGTTTGGAGATTCTTTATTTGTCCTAAGATAGTTATAAAGATCAAGCGAATTTCTAAGATTTTCTAATATCTTTAAATTATTTTCTATGTAATTTTCGAACTCAAATTTTTCTAACTCGCTATCATAAACTAAAAAAATTTTCATGATTCGTTCTAAAGCATACATTTGCTCATGGTCTGTTTCATCATAAAAAAAATTTAGCAAACTGAATTCTTCTGACCCCTTAATATAATATTTATATACACAAATTATTTCCAATGGTGATTCCTTATTTTTAATAAAACTAGAACGTGCCATGGGAATAAAAAGCCTTCCTGAATCTAGTAAAACACCTGGATAACAAACTAGTTTATTTGAATTAAACGAAAGCTCAATTTGATAAAAACTGGTTGATTTATTCTTCATTACATATGAGTAAAATGTATCTCGGTCTGTATTTTCTTTAATTATTTTTATTCTATAATCTGGCAAAAACACATTATAATACTCTGGATAAATTTCTTTCCACTCAGATTTATTTTTTAACAAATCAAATAATATCTCTTTTTGGGGCTTTATTAATCCAAATCTCTTCTTCCAAAGATTTTCTATTTGCGAAAATGTTGAGTTGCCTTTATTAGGAGTATTCCTATCTTTTTCTCGTGAGTAAATACAGCCTGCTCTCATTTCACCATAATCTAAATTAAGAAATATTGGAGTTCTTTGGACATTATAAATAGTTAAAACATCTATTATTTTTCCTTCAATTTCTAATGAATCAATTATAAAACTTGGACATTCTGAGTTAGCAAAACATAATTTAGAAAAAGTATCAATTAGATCAGCTTGTTTTCTTCTTTTTTCATTATTTAACCCAACTATTTTAAAATCATCGTTAATTCCAAAAAATATATATGAATTCCTGTCATTAATTGTATTAGCAAAGCAAATTATATCTTTAACTAAATCCTCTATTTTTGTATGCCACTTAAGTTTAACATCAAAATTTTCATTTTCTCTTTGTTTTTTCAAACAATTAAAAAGGAGCTTTGCTAAATCTACATTGTTTTGCTTATCATTCATTTTTATTAATCCACCATGCATTTCAAAACTTTCTCTAAACAATTCACACTTTTGTCTGTAGCAACTTTATCATTGCTGCCTGGAGCTTTTAAATCTAACCTATCCAAAAAAATGCTGTTTATTTTATAATAATACAGTAAACTTTGTTCATATGTTTCCTGGGGATTTTTGTTTTTTTCATATTCTGTAAAATGCCAATTTCCAATCGCATGATAAACAAAACTATCGATTACTATCCCAGAAAGATAATAACTTCTAAAATAATAATCTCTTATGTATCTCATATGTCTACATGTTGATACTAGTAATCCATTACTCTGTCTATTTTTTTCTTTTATTGCTTCTTGCTCTGCTTTTGGATTTGTCGACATCCAATTTCCACCCATATTAGTATCAGGATAAACAAAAATATTATCCCATCTTTTAAAAGCTGGTAAAATTTCAAATATTATTTCATCACTAAAATAAATTTTAATTATTTGTCCATCTGCTCTTATATCAGTATTAGGATAAGTTTTCTTAATGGATTCCTTAACAGACTGCAACAACCTGGATTGGACATTTCCTTTAAGGTTATTAAAACTATCAAATTCTGATGTAGGCAATTCAATTAATATATCAATATCACTAGAACTAATAGCGGTATTACGACCATAAGAACCAACATATATGCTATTAGCCGTATCACTTTCAGTTTTCCAAAACTCTCTATTAATTGCTGTTGTTATTCTCTTATATCTATTTGATATTAATTCTCTTTTTTCTCTCGGAATGACATTATCATATTTTTTTACTCGCATTTTCTATATTCCTCTTCTTTTCAATGTTTCTGGAAGGTTCATATCTATTTCATCGTCAGTAAATTCATTATCTTTTTTAATCTTTAAGTAATTAGATGCCCTATTCACAGCTTCATCAGTTGTATTAGGTGCAGTTTTATATACCTTATTTAGTTGTTCTAATAAATCCTCATACTTTTCTATTAAATTTTTAACACTCATATTTTGGGTCTTTATTTCAACTAAAAGGAACCTAAATTTATCTCTTAAATATAGTAATTCATTTGCTGTATTTTTATGATTTGTGATATTTTTTTGAATATCATAAGATTTAAAAAACAAGCTGATAGCTGTACTGACAAACGATATTAATGTTGACAACACTTTTATAATAAATTGTTCTGAAAAAACAAGAGAAATTAGACCTACAGATGTTAGCGAAGCACAAATAATTCTAATAGTTTCAAATCTATTATATTTTTCAGTTAAAATATCAGCTTGCTTTTCTTGTATTTTATGAGACCAAACAACACTCATAAATGAATAACGTACATTATCTTCTAATATCAAATAATCTTTATCCATTTTCATCTCCTTAAAACTAAATCGTTTTTCAAATTTTTTCATCGTATATTTTTTATAATAGTTTTATAATTTTTAATAATTAATTTATTCTCTAAGATCTCATTATTTCTTAACATCTTCAGCCATATAATCAAGAACAAAAATAATTTTTCAGTGTATCAAAGTAAGTGGATCAACTAATTCATGATTAATTCTTGTTTCAAAATGCAAATGTGCCCCTGTTGCAAAACCAGTTTGACCAACATAGCCTATGGTATCACCTACACTTACACTCTGACCAACACTACAATTGTAATCACTCAAATGACAACTTAATGTAGTATTACCATTCCCATGATCAATAATAATCGTATTTCCGCTCACTTCTTGCATGCTCGCCAAAGTAACAATTCCAGAAGCTGTGGCGATAACAGGCGTACCCTGTGGAGCTGGGAAGTCTATACCTGTATGAAAATCAGAATAAGGCGAACCATTAAGCATAAAGGTTCTATTTCCATAATAACTAGATATATATGTATAGCCAGGAACAGGATAAATAAATCCTTCGGTAAAACCATCTTTGAACTGATTGTAATATTCACGTGCTTTTAAGATTCTGCTGTTTAAACCAGCATAAGAATAGTTAGGTGTTTCAAAATTAAAACAAAAAATCATTGTGGCATTTTCTAAATTAGAATCATTTTTAAAACCTACTATGCCATTTGAGTAACCTAAGTAATTATGTGGTGCAGGATAAGGCAATGCTCTTGAGTAAAACCGATTTGCTTGAGAATAGTTTAGCTCATAATCCAAATATTCAAGCTGTACCTGCAAGTCCTGCCAACTAACCCCTTTCATCTCCGCAAATCGCATTAAGGCCTTCTTTCGGCCAAATGACCACTGCACTAATCCCACACCTTCACCTGGATTAGTAGTTGTTTGTTCAATGGCATCTGTGTTAAATCCAGATTCCATATAAATATTACCCATCATTGCTGAAATTGCTTCTTTTGTATAACCACGTTCTAAAAAGAAATTCCAAAACCTAGCTTCAATTGAATTATTGCCATATATAGGCGTGTTATCTACTGGTCTAACGCCAGCAATAAGATAAATACTTTCTTCTAGTGCATCCATATCCCCAATTATACTACCTTCAATTTCTGGATTATAATCTACATTTGTTGTAATAATTAATGTTCTATATGTATTTATTAAACCATCTTCTTGTTCTATCGATTGTTCTTCAACCTTAACATCGATTGAAATTTTTGATTCATCAATTCTACCTTCATCATTTAAATAATAAGATTCCATATAAAGTTCTAATAGATGCGGAATTCCATACCCTGTGGGAAGTATTAATTTATCATGAGGAGTAGATTCTATAATATTTTGAATCTTAATTCTGTGTTGTTCTGCGAACTCTCTTATTTTTTGTAGTTCTTCATTTTCAGCTACTTTCATTTCAACATTTTCAGCATTTACTTCCGCTATATCTGTACTGGGTACAAAGATAAAAACTAGAATGGTAACTAATATAATCATAACTAGCCATATTGGTAATAAAGAAAGAACTTTAATCACAGTCGTTGCTATTATTTTTATTATCTTTATCGCAACTTCTTTTATAATTTTCACTAGCATCAGTGCTATTCTTCTAAAAGGTTTAACAACACTTTCGCTTGCTCTAGCACCTACATCTAATGTGCTATTATTGTTATCGCTATTTTGGTCAAAATTCGCCAAAGTTTTGATACTTAATTTTTTCTTTCCGCTTCTCTTTCCTCGCCTTTTTGAAAATGTATTATTTTTTGTAATTGAACCACTTTTTGTTTTAATTTCTTTTGTATTTTTCTTTATATAATTTTCTTGTTCAAGAGAATATTTGTTTATATGTCCTAATGTAAATATGTCTTTATTTTGATTCTTTTCTTTTTGTCTTTGCTCAATTTGGTGTTGTTCTGCCTGCGTCTTTAATGCCTGTATTCTAGCTTGTTCTCTTTCATTATCAGCATCATTTAAATCAGGAATATCTTTATACAAAGCTTTTGTTTTAATTTTTGAGAAAGATGATGAATGACTTAAACTAATTTCATTTTCATTTTTATTATCTAAATAGCTTCTCTTTATTTTTATTTTATTTGTTTGTACAAAAGAACTTCGTTCAGTTTTTTCTTCATCTTTATTTTCTAAAAAGCCTTGCTTAGTTTTTATTTTATTTTGAATGCCAAAATAGGTTTGTTCTGAAAGCTCCTTGCTCTTTATATCGCCTTTCTTTTGTTTTTCCAAAAAGCTACTTTGGGATTTAATTTCCTTTTTATCATCTTTCTTTTTAATGAGGTTTTGAATAACAGGTTTGGCTTGATTTGAAAGCTCATTAATTTTTATATTGTTTATATCTTGTTTTTCAAAATAGCTATTCTTAAATCTTATCTCTCTCTTTTCTTCTTTAATGAAATTTTTTTCTTCAAGAAATTTCACTTTCTCATTTTTAGTTTTAATATCAGGTTTGTATTCTTCCAAATACTCTTTCGTAGAATTATTCTCGTCGATTGAAAATATTTTTTCCTCTTCTAAATAATTCTCTTTTCCAGACTTCAACGTTTGCCTTATCTCAAGTTCTGGCTCATATTTTACTTTGTTCTTTTTTTCTTCTTTTTTCTCTTTGTCTGAAATATCATTTTCTGTTTTTGTAAAATCATTTTTATTTAATTTTGTCTTTTCTTTTTCTATGAACTCATCGAAATTATTTATAAAAGGAAACACTTTATTGGCTTCGAGTAACTTATTTTGCTGTTCTTTCAAATTGTCTTTTGTTGTCTCTTTAGCCTCTTCATAAGCTTCTGCGTCTGAAATATCTTTGAAGTTTTTCAGCTTCAATCTTTCTCTTTCTTGCTCCTCAAAAAGAGAGCGTTCAGATTTTTGATTATTCTGAACGCTCTCTATGTCATAGTATCTTTTATGTTGTAAAGAATTATTATCTGTATACATATTAGCTCTCGCCTGGTTTCGTTGTCATTAATTTATATAGATCTGTGTTTTGGGGGAATTTATCTGCAAACGGAACAATTGATTTTCCAATTTTTAATAATCCTTCACCTGGATTTGAATCATTAACATATTTCAATTGAATATCCGAAATATTTAGCAATTTTCCTAATTGCATCCTGTCTGTTGATGCTTGATTTAATAAAATTATAAATTCCGAGTTGGCAAGCATTGTTCTAGCTGTTGAAGACTGCAAAAGATCATCAACATTTTGAGTTATACCAACTGCATATGCCCCATATTTTCTAACTCGTTTCCATAATGTGTAAAGAAAATTCGAAGCATATTCTTGTAAAAACAATAGGTAGATTTCATCTATTACAAAAAGAGTTCTTTTCCCAGCCTCTCGATTCTTTGTTATTCGATTCAAAACAAAATCCAATATAACCAACATTCCTACTGGCTTTAATTGATCGCCTAAATCCAAAATATCAAAGCAAAGCAGCCTGTTATTTGAATCAACATTTGTTTTATGTGAAAAACTATTCAAACTACCAGTTACAAACATTTCAAGTGCCAATGCTAAATTCTCTGCCTCAATCTCTTTTTGATGACTTAATGATGCATGTAAATCGACAAGGGTGGGCGGTTCAATTGTATATTTTGAATCAAACAACTCTTTATAGACTTCCCTGACAGAACGATCAATAATTGATTTTTCTGTTGCCCCTAATACATATCCTGACATAACTTGTTGAAACAGTGACATAATAAATTCAGACTTGTCACTCAATGGATTAGCACCATCTGAGTATTGATCATTTAAGTCTAAAGGATTTATGTGTGTCTGCGAATTAGCTGACAATCTCAATATTTCACCACCCAATCTTTTTACTAATTCACTGTACTCACGTTCTGGATCTATAATTAGAACATCATAATCTGTGGCTAACATGGTGTTTACAATTTCTTTTTTAGCAAAAAAGGATTTCCCTGAGCCTGGTATTCCTAAAATAAACGAATTCCCATTCAAAAGATTATCTCTTTTAACTACTATTGGTTTTTTCGAGATGATATTTTGACCATAATAAATACCACCTTCATGAAATATATTTTGAGCTTGAAACGGCATAAAAACGGCAACGGATTCTGTTGTTAACGTTCTTGTAGCGTGAATATTGTGAAGACCAAACGGTAATGTCGTTTGCAATCCTTGAATTTGCTCCCATCTTAAAACAGAAGCTTGGCACATATTTCTTCTAGCCGTCATTTCTATGTTCTCGGTTTGCTCATTAAGTTCACTTAATGATTCCGCTGTGTGCATTATTGTTATCGTAGCGATTACCATACGTTGGTCACGTGTCATTAAGTCATCTAAAAACTCTTTAACTTCATTCCTTTGCATTTGCATGGAATAAGGAATAGAGCCTGAAAAATTATCTTGTTTAGCTTGTCTTTGTAAAAATTTATGAATATTAGACTCAACTCCTAAAAGCCTCTTTTGCACTACATCTATTGCCTCATGAGTTGGAGTTAAAAACATACTAATTGTAATGGTAAGATTGAATGGCAATTCGGACAATTCTGCAACAAAATCGTCTTTTATAAAAGTTGCAAAATCTTTAATAAACATGACTCTAGCATAATTTCCATCAAATTCTATAAAATCGCTTTTAATTCTCATATTTGCAGGAAGAACATATTCTTTAAAACCATGACCTCTTTTTGCTCTTTCCTTTATATCAAAGTCAAAGAACCCTATATCTTGGGGTCTGAAAAAACTATGCAACATATGTAGCCTACTTTTTGCATCTAAAGCTTCCAGATTAGAACCCATATTTTTCAGATGTTCTTCCATCGTATTGTGTAGTCGATTAAAGTATAATCTGGCTTCTTCTATAGATTTTTTATCTGTTGACAATGTAATATATTTTTGTTGTTGAAGATTGTTAGTTGCTACAGTTTTATCTTCGAGCATGTCATTATACTCATCCCTAAAATGATTCAAGCCGTCCTTCTTTGCTTCAATTAAAATGGAGTCCATATATCTATCCGCATCAATGGTTTCATTATTTATCATAACCTGTGTGTAAGCAGAAGAATCTATTGAGTTTAATAGTTCTGAATAATTCAAAAAAATAGCTTCCCTCTCATCTTGGGAAGCTATTGCATAGTTTATATCTGAAAAACTAAAGGTTTGTGAATATAAATTTCCTAATTGGAAAATTCCGTCTTCATATATCCTTTCAACTGGAAGTATATTTTGAACGTTTTTTGGAGTTTTGAGATAATTCTTCGTTATCTCTTTCATTTTCTTTCTTGTTCTTTCCATTTTCATTCCCTTCTATATAAAAAAATTCGTACAATGTTCTTGGCCTACAAGTTAGCTTGTTAGATGAAAATATATATCTAAAAATAATAGACATTAGCTCTTCTGCTTTCATACCGTTATATTCAAAAAAACCTAACATAGCGATAGGTGCAACGATTGGCACAATGATAAATATTTTAACGGTATATGAATAATCCAATTTTATGAACATAAAAAAAGCAAAAACAACTGTCAGTATCCCAAAAATAAGTTGCCTCAAATTCATTGTACCTACTACATTTTCGGTATATCGATTAATTTCTTTAGGAATCTTTACTTCCATTAATATATCCTTTCTCTTTATGCTCCTACCATGTCTTTTGCGATTTGGTCTGATGATTTAATTAAGAAAGATATAACAATCATTTCTGGTATAACAAAAATCAGTTTATAGACAGCATTAATTGCTTCATTACTATTTAACTCAGTAACTTTAATGCCTACTAAGTCCCATATATTAGGCAATATAGAATGTATGTGTAAAATTAATAAAATAACAAATCCTTGCAAAAGTAATGCAAATAATTTTTTCAAAAATCCATAAGCTGTCTGTTCTGTTTTTTCACTTGCAAAAAAAGCCATTGGTACAGGACTTATTGCTAAATAAATTATAATTTTAAAAATTCTAACAGCTAAAATGACCATAACGGACATGGTCAATGTAAGTAAGACAATGAAGACAATAAAAGCCGTTAACGTAATAATTAATGAAGCTTTCGCCTTATCCCACCAACCAGCTGAACTATATTCCAAATAGACATCCATAAATTCTCCATATAGGTCTAGTACTCCAAACTCATTTCCAAGCATTGTGCTGGTTAGTTCTGACATCCAGCCATATATGATTGGCGTTGACAAAACAGCTACATTAGTGAGAGCAAAACGTATAAATGGAGAAACCCACGGTTCTAATCTATGTCCACCATTGTAGTTTAAAAATACTTTAATAAACTGCATATAAGTTAATATGATACAAATACTAAAACCTGCACCCATAACATAATTTTGCCAGCTTGCCATACTCCCATCTTTAATAAGTCCTGAAACCACTTTATCTGCTTTGAGGACAGCAAAATTAGCCTGTTCTAGTAGAATATGAAGCCATTGAAACATTGTTTGAACAAACCTCATAACAGAATCTAACAATCTCATCACCCCTTCCTTTTAAAACAAAGGCGGTAATTCGTATCAAAAAATACCATTTACCGCCAATAGCCTTATTAAAAAACTAAATCGTTACTCCAATTATTTTTAAAATAGCTGGTGCAAAGGCTATTAGAAGTCCACCTGCCAAGAAAAACAAACCGTTTGTTCTTTGTGTATGGTCTTGTGAAGATATGGACATTCCCACTTGTACGATTCCATATAAAACAACAATTGCTCCAACAACCGTTATCAAACCAGCCAATAAGTTATATAAATTTGTTATTCCTTCTGTTGCTCCATCTGTTGCTAAGATAAAAAAATGTTGTAATAAATACATAAATTCCTCTTTCTAATAAAAAAGCCACCTTTTTGGTAGCTTAGTTTTAGTGGTCTACACCACTAATTTTTAATTTTTAATTTTTATTTTGTGTTATTTTGATGTCCTATCTCTAATATGCATACGGTCTACCTCCCCCATCTGTTATGTGTTTATAATTTTTATGATTTTTTAATGAAAATTTATTATCTATTATTGGTTTTTCGCCAGATATGAAAATAATTGATTTATTTCTGTTTAACTCTCTAACTTCGGATTCTGTTAAAAGCTCTCGGCCTGTTTGTTGATAGTTTTTAGAAGTTGAACCTTGACTGGACTTCGTTCTGCTATCTGTTGCAATATTAATTGTTTCTTTGCCAAGCATTTCTGAAATATATTTATGCGACGAAGGCTCGTTACCACCAAGATATACAAATTCGTCACAATTTCCGATTATGCCTTCATATTCATGCTCGCCAAATTCTTTTTTTAAAGAAGCAATTGTCTGCAAGATTATAGAACAAGAAATACCCCGTGATCTCATTGTAGATAAAAGTTCAATAAAATTTTCTGGTGTTTTTACATTTGCAAATTCATCCATAATAAACTGTACTGGTATAGGTAGCCTACCGTGATATTCTCTATCTGCAATAAGGTATAACTCTTGAAAACATTGTGTATACACCATAGATACTAAAAAATTAAAAGTTTTATCATCATCAGGAATAACACAAAAAATAGCTTGTTTTCTTTTTCCTAAATTTGAAAAATCCATTTCATCATGCGACATTACTCTTCTTACTTCTGGCAAATAAAATGGTGCCATTCTAACCGCAACAGTTAAAAGGATTGTTCTAGCTGTTTTACCTGGTGCTTTTGTTCGAAAATCGTTGAAATAACGAACAGCTAAAGAATCTGGGTTATTTTCACCATGCCACTTAAACACCTCATCTATTGCGGAAAGTCTTTGATTTCCTCTTGATTCATCTTCAAGGACATCTATTTCACCTAAAAGATCGCATATTGAACCAAAATTTTGTTCTTCTGGTCTTGCTCCCTCATAAAGCAAAAAGACCAAAGCATACAGAAGCATAACTTCTGATTTTTCCCAAAATGGATCACTTGATTTAGAATCTTTGGGTGTCGTATTACTTATATAATTATTAACAAGGGTCATCACGTCTTGTTGTTTACGAAGATATTTAAATGGGTTATATCCATTTGATTTTTCCATCTCTTTCAAGTCCAGTATTTTTAACTCATAGCCAGCATCTTCTAGCATCACGCCTGCTTGTCTTACTATCTCTCCTTTAGGATCAAGCACGATATATGACGAGTTCAGTTGCATTAAATTAGGAAGCACGTAACCTCTAGTTTTTCCAGCTCCCGAACCACCTAATACAATCACATTAGCATTACGTTGCGTCTTATAACCATCAAGTCCCATACGGAGTTCTTTTGACAGAATGATATTGAATGATTTTTTTTTATCCTTAAACTTCTTATTTAGTTTTTTAATACTTCCCCATTCGGAAGAACCATAAGCATCATTATGTCTAATACCACGATCTGAATAATATATTAAAGAAACAACTATAAGATAAATCAAACTTCCAATTAAGAAATACTTTATATCCCAATTAAATTTGATTAAATCTTTAATATTAAAATCACCAAAATTCAATATTAAGCCTGGTAAACCATCTTGCATAAGAATTGGTGTGTATTTCAAAATAAGCACAATATAAAAGAAATAGAAAATACCTGCAGTAATCAGAAAACTATTTTTTTTATTTTTCTGCTTTTCTGTATTCATTCAAAACCTTTCTAAATTAAAAAATCGCCTGATGGCGACCTTACTAAAAAATCAAGAAAAAATATAGTCTAACGTTCTATCTCGTGTTCTAATATCATATTTTGTTTGTTTTCTTGAATGGCCTTATTTGCATGTCTTTCCATATTTGTTTTTTCATAGTCCTTGAGAATTTCTTTTCCTTTAATATTCGCCTCATGGCATAAGTCAACACCTTTAATAAAATCATTTGATAGTTTTTTTGATTCATTAAGCCAATCTTTTATAACGTCTGGTTCTTTTCCTTTTAAATATTTCTGAACACCTACTGGAAAATTATCTCTAAATCCGTATCCTTCTAATATCATGTGTATCGCTAATTGTTGTTGTGGGACTTCCTCAACAGCTCTTTCTTCTGACACAGGTAACTTAACGGTAAATGTAATTATCAGAAGTTCTTTAATGATTTCATAACTTGTTGCTTTCGGGTTCGTTGCAATTAAAATCTTTTCTTCTTTTTCGTACATAAAAGCGGTGTTAGCTTCTGGAGTACTTACCGCTTCAACTTTTACAGGAGAAAGCATCCTGACGATTGCATCTCTAATTTCAATGTTATCCATAACGTTTACCGTAGGTTTAAAATCTTTTGTTGTTTGGCTAATATCAAATACTTTCTTTACAGCATATGATTTTGCCATCTCGCCACTTTGTCGTTTATATTCTCCTTCATACTTCATCATACTAAGTGACTTTTCGTCTTTTTTAATATTGACTCCTTCTTTATTCCAATCACTGAATGATTTAAGTTCACGTATTGTTAAATCTGGTCTTTGTTTCGTTAATGCAAGTAAATTATCAATTGACAACTTGGGAAGAGCAACCATATTACGAACTAATTGTTTTACATCCCCTGTTTCAGAAATATTTAAAAGCATTTCATTAATATAATTTTGATGTTCTCTTTTTAAATCTTTTTGATAACTTGCATAATCAAACTCTTGTCTTTGAGATGTTACTGGTTTAAACACATTATCCATTAAAATACCTTCTTTCCTTATATATGTATCTATCAAAGTAGACATAAAATCATTTTTACTTTTGTCTGTGCTTTGTTCATATAGTTTGTTAAATCTGTTAAAATCCAAATCACTCAAACGGATTGTTATTTTTTTCATCCAACTATCTCCTTATCTTTATTTTTAAAAACGATTTTGGGGCTTTCGCCTTGCAACTTTCCCAGGCTTTGTTTCTTCTTCTCCTCTTCAAGTTTATCCATAACGCTCATGACTTGTTCTCTTTTTGTCTGGTTAAAAGAATTTTGCTTTTTCTTGTTAGCATCACTATTGCCTTCCATTTCTTTTAATCTGCCCATAACCGATTTTTCAATATTCTTTTCTTCTGTTTCAATTGCTTTTCTGATTGGATTGTCAGGTTCGAGATGGACAGTTAATTCTTGCTTAGCTTTATTTGTTTCAACGATTTTCCGAACTTCTTTGACCATTTGATCTGTTTCAGGATTTTCTTCTAATCCTTCTTTAAATCTGTAATAAATATTTTGTTGAAACTCGTTAAATTGCTGTTCATTAATTGTGCCATTTGCATATAATTCATTAAATTCAGCTAATTCACGCTTATAATCAGGGCTATTAATAATAATTTCATCAGGCATCCAAACAACATCTGATTTATTCAATGTTTTTTCTAAAACAGGTTCATTAGGCTCTTCTCTTTTTTCTTTTTGATAAAAACTATCTAAAGTTAACTTCGTATCCACCCATTTTTCTTCTTCACGAGGAGAAAAATCAGGATACTGTTCTTTCATTTTTTGATTAATTTTCTCCTCTTTACTAAAAAAATTATTAAGCGTACCAGCAATATCAGCTTGACCAATTTCACTAGCAACATCCTTCTCGTTTATAAAATGTGTATTACTCATAACCGATTCTAATTTTCCTTCTAAGTCATCTCTGGATAGTTCGTTCAATGGCACTTTAAAAACATAATTATGTCCTTCTTTGTCTTTTCTCTGTATCTCTATCATGGTGTTGTCATCATTTTTTTGACTAAAACCTGTATGTGTTAAGGAGTTCATAACATTGTCTTTGAGATTCATTTTTTCTGCTATTCTTTCTAATTTTGCAGCATCTTTTTCTCCAACAACAACGTCAATCATATCGCCCTTATTTGCTTTGCCTCTCATTAAATCAATTGTTTTTGGTTTGATTAAACTATATAAAACATTAAATTGTTTTGCTTTCCCTTTAAATTCATGGAGTTTTTCAGGTGGTATTTGAATTGTCGTTATTCTTGAAGTTTTATTTTCAAGATTACTAATTCCTATTTTCCCTTTTGTCCGTTTAGCTTCTTTTGCTAAAGCAACAAACATAGCTAATAAGTTCTTCGAAATGATGATGACACCTTTACTCAGAAGAGTAATTTCCGCAGAGGAAATATCAATTACCATTTTTGTGATTGCATCTTCTGGATTTTGCATGCTAAATCTCCTTATCTAATTGCTTTTGATTAAAATCATCTTTGCCTTGTTCTTTTTTTTCTGTTTTCTGTTTTTCATTTTCTACCTGTTCAAAATCCCCTTTCTTCTGTTCTTGCACTACTTTTAAATTTTTTACATCTTTAACTATACTTCTTGCTAATTGCACTTCTTTTCTAAGTTCTCTAATTTGCATTGATAATTTATTAATTTGAATAATAACCTCGCTTGAACGTTCTTCTTTTTTTATTAAGTAAAGACTATTTCTTTCTTTAATATAATTTGTTAATTGTTCTTGAGCTTGCCATCTAAACGTTCCAAGATCTTCAAAATTTTTAATATCATGATTTTTGATCAAATCAATTTCTTGACTATAGTTTTTAATTCTTTCTGCCGAATCTCTAGTTTCTGGTGAAGAATAAACTAATGGCTTATCCTGATATTTATTTAAAAAAATTTGATAATGTTTTATAAGATTGGAGAGACTACCTGGTGGTTGTTTTAATCCAAAGATGTATATTCTCCATTTGTCGTCTGCAAAATAATAATCTCGGTTACCTGTTTTATAAGTTCTATTTTTGGTGTTATCAAAAATACGTTTATACAAACATTCAAGCGTGTAGTTTTTACCAAGGCTTTGTAGACGAATAAACCGTTCTGTATAAGGCGGTTTTACAGCAGGATATTTTCTATCTAATCTAACTTCATAGCCGATTTTTTCAAGTTCTAAGAAAAATTCATCAAGATCCTTAATTGAATAAGAAAATAGATTATCAATATCTTTTTTTACGCTATCTCTTATTGATGACTTGTTTTCTAAAAGATATTTTCCATAATCAGCACAAGTAATACTCGGTTCAACAATAATCGTACCTAAACCATGCTCCATACAGAGTTTATCTGATATTTCTGCCATCTCTTTATTCATCGCATTGTTGTTATTATTGTTTGGAAAATGCATTTTTTTCCCATCAATAAACGAAACAGAATTAACAACAAAATGATTATGAATATGTTCTCTATCGGTATGTGTAGAAACAATTACTTCATAACGATCACCCCACATTCTTTTGGCTAATTCAACTCCAATTTCATGTGCTTTTTCTGCTGAGATTTCGCCAGGTTTAAAACTTTGAATAGCATGATAACCTACACGTTCTTTATATTGTTTTCCTTTGCGAGTAATAACCTTTTCTTCACTTTTTCCAAACCGTTCTTTTGTACGTTGAAACTGCTCTGTCGCAATATCTAAATTCGTTATGCAATTAACTCCACTAGATATTTCTGCCTTCGACATACAGTATTTTAGTGTTCGAGCAACAGATGTTTTTATCGAGTGTATTTTAGTAACTGCCATTCCTCTTTCTCCTATTCCATCTGTATTATCATTTTTTTAAAAAATTTTTCTAAAGATTGAATATTTTGTTTATAGTATTCTGTATCTATTTTTTTTGTTGCATTAGCCACTCTAGCAATCTGATTTAGATTGTTCCCAACAGCTGATAATTCTCTTTTTAGTTCAAAATAATCAAGAGGTGGCAAAGCTTTAATTTCTTTGCCAAGCAGAACTTTACGAAAATATCCTTCTTTACTTAATCCTGATTCTTTGACCTTTTGATCCACATATTTCATTTCATCAGGTGAGAATCGAACCAAACATTGCTTATTTCTTTTTCTCATTAATTAGCTCCTTTCTTCAAAATATCAAAGGTTATTCTTGCCAGCATTTGCCAGCATTATAATTCTAGGGTTTTAGGGATTTCCCTAACAAATATTTGGCAAATGGCTATCCATTTGCGTTGCTTGCCAGTATCAAAATAGGCGAATAAGATTAAAATCTTTCGCCTATTTATTTGAATTTTTATTAAATTTTAAGAGATTTTTTATGCCAGCATTTGCCAACAATCAGTGCCAGCATTTGCCAATAGCTCTTTTAGTTCAAATTGCTGCCAGCAAATGCCAGCAATTTAATAATTTACTGCCAGCAAATACCAACAATTTTGTAATTTTCTGCCAGCAAACACCAGCAAGTTAAAAAAATTAATTATAATAATTTAATTTTGTAGATCAATTTCTAAAAAATAAAAAACTTATTTTTTAGCAACTATAAAAAAAGAATAAACTGTCAAGCCGTACCAACTCGAACTTCCTGTTCTTCTTCTTTCATCATCCTAATCAGTAAATCTGTTACATATAAATCTTCTTCCTGTATATCTAATTTAGCTTGCTCTTCACTCCTAAATTTCTTTTTTCTTTCATTTTCTTTAAGAAAAATATTTCTACCTTTAACATTCCCATTAAATGTTCCAAAAGTAACCGCATTATATGCAACCGTTAACAAATAAGCTCTAGGATTTTTTATTTTGTATTCATTGTTTTCAAAAGCAAAAATGATATTTTTCATATGTGACTGGTTTAGCAATCGAAATTTTTCTTTTATTATTTTTGCTGACATCTTATTGCCATTAATTTTCACCGTATCAGTCTCATCAAGCATCATTACATCTGTTAAAACGTTGATAATATTATCATACTTTTTAGCTATATCTACATTTCCGCATTGCACGTTATCATAATATCCAAGTTTTTTTCTTAAATTTTCTTTGCATTTTTTATAATCATTATCTTTTCTATCTTCCTTCCTTCCTCTTTCCTTTTTCCCATCTATACTAGATGGATAGATATAACTAGAGTTATATATTGTGTTGGTTAATGGTAATGGTTGGTTCACCTTGACCCAATCCATTGGTTCAACATGACCCAATGCATCAGGCCAGTACTTTCCAGTCTTTATTTTGCTTTTCAGTTCAATTTCTTTTTTCATTTCTTTACTCATCTTATTTATGCTTTGAACTGTTTTATTTGTTTTTTCGCTGATTTTATGTTTTTCTATTTGGACAGTTTTTTCCTTTCTAGTTTTATTTTTTATTAATTTTTTAAATTTATTTTCAACATCTAATAATAAAATATTCAATTTATCGTAATTAATCGTATACCACTTGGTTCTGTCTCTTGTATCTTTATTGAAATTTGCTGAAATAATGTATTCAGCCTTTTCAAGTTTTGCAAAAGCTCTTTTTACTGTACTAAAACTAAGATAATAAAAATAATCCTCTTGCCATGCTCGAATAGAGTTGTATGTCCAGAATTTCCCATCAATATAATTTCGTTGTTCTTTCTTATTTTTTTCTAACCAAAAATGTAATTTTTGTAAAATTACAGCTCCGTTTAATCCAATTTCGTTTTCTATTTCTTTTTTAATTGATAATGGTGTCTTTGCTAGTAATTCAATGTTTTGCATTTTCTTCCTCTTTCTAAAATAAAAAAAGGCGATAGATTGCTCTAACGCCTAATTTGTTGATTTTTCATTTAATTTTGTGTTAAAATAATAAAAGTTCAATGTTAAAGAAATTGCATTTCTTTAGACTTTTAGAGGAGCAGTTTGGTGGCTGTTCCTCTTTTTTCTTAATAATTTATATCTTCACCTTGCTTCTGATTTCGAATATGAATTTTAGAGTTATATATTTTTTTAAGTTTTAACTTATTTCTTGTATTTTCTCTCACTATTATTTTTTTAGGTTCCAAGGGAAGATATTTATTTTTTATAGTAAGTGATACTCTTTGTTCTCTGCGTATTTCTACTTTTTTAGGTAGCACACATAGCTTAAATTTTATTTTTAAAAAATTTCTATTTGTTCTAATTGAAATTTTTTTCTTTGTTAATATAATTTTGTTATTTTTTAGAAGTAATCTCTTTTTAATCGTTGGACTGCGATTGATTGGAATTAATTCAGGTTTATAAGAAGATTTAATTACTATATTTTTCCAATTAGAATCTTCATATGTCCATTTCTTTTCTTCTTTATTGTCAGAAGTAATTAGTTCTTTCGGAATATCTTTTTTCCAAGTATCACGTTTTAACAGTCTGTTTTCTATATTGAATTTTAATAACTTTTCTTCCCATCTAACATGTAAGAAAGTATCTGCATAATATAATTTTTTCTTTAAGTCAAAAGGTTCGCCTGATATACAAATTGCAAGAATATACCCATCATCTCTTAATTGTTTATATACCCATTTTGATTGTTGATTTTTTTCATAGCGATCTTCTTTTGTCATTCTGTCAAAATCACATAAACCAGTATTTATATAATTTAAGCCTTCTTCTATCGCTCTATCTATTTGATCTTGAATATCAAAATAACCCTCAGTCCACTTCATATGTAATCTAGCAACATACTTCTCCCATGCACTATTTGCCATTTTTCCATTTCTATCTGTATCCACTAGCCACTCCTTAAATAAAAAAATAGCCGTGATGTTTCACACGGCTATAAAATGACGAAGTTAAAAATTAACGATGCGCATCACGTTTTTTATAATTGAGACGATATAAAGTTAAAGCTAAACCAACAGTACATAATGTTATAACAAGATATAAATTTGTATGTTCACCTGTTACAGGCAAATCGTGTTTCTCTGCTTTTTCTACTTCCTCATAATTTTGTATTAAATCTTGATTTCTTTCTTTTTCAAGTTCTTCACTGGGTATATTCGTTATCTCAAACGATACCTGGTCACTGGCGTTAGATATTAAACCATCAGCATAAGTAGCAATAGCATTAACATCAATCACATATGTATCTCCATCTAGTATTGCAGGTAGGGTATAGGATAGATTAAATATTTTACTTTCACCTGCTAAAACCAAGCCCACATTTCGCTCTAATCCTATGCTATCAGTAATAACTAAATTACTAATATCTTCTGTGCCAGCGTTTGTAAAAACGGCTAATACATTGACTTTTGTACGTGCTGATACTTTTTGTAAATCGGCACGTACTTCAAGATTTACTTTATAGCTTTTAAGATTATTAATAGCCAATCTTAAGTTATTTGTTGCATCTAATATTTCATCATTAGATAAAGGATGTGCTAATACAGAATTTGCCTTTGACAAGGCTATTTTTAGATTCTGAACTGTATTCGTTGAATATAAGCTAAGATCAATTAAATTTGCATAATTTATCATCTCTTTTAAAGGTTCAACGTCAATTACTTTTATTCCAATTCGAATAATCTTATCTATTGGTTCTTTTGTTGTAACACGGCTAATTTCTTTTCTGGATATTTCAATTCCATTCTCATAAGTGATTTCAATTGTAATTGTTGATTCACCTGCCATACCTTCCTGATCAACAATGGTCGTACCAACATCTAAAGTTTTATCTTCAATGGTTTCTGTGTTAAAGGGTATCTCTTCGGTATAGGTTTCTGTCTTAACATCAATTACTTTTGTTCCAACTCGAATAATCTTATCTATTGGTTCTTTTGTTGTAACACGGCTGATTTCTTTTCTGGATATTTCAATTCCATTCTCATAAGTGATTTCAACTGTAATTGTAGCTTCACCTACCACACCTTCTTGATCAACAATGGTCGTACCAACATCTAAAGTCCTATCTTCAATGGTTTCTGTGTTAAAGGGTATCTCTTCGGTATAGGTTTCTGTCTTAACATCAATTACTTTTGTTCCAACTCTTACAATCTTATCAACAGGTTCTATTATACGATCACGATTGATTTCTTCTTTTGAAATAATTTCATCACCTAAATAGGTCACTTTGTAAGTAACAATTTCTTCACCGTTTATGCCTTCTTGATCTACAATGGTCGTACCAACATCTAAAGTGTCATCTTCTGTTTCTATGGTGGTATAAGGTATATCAACATTCTCCTCTTCTTCCGTAATCGTTATAACAGGAACACTTAAAGAGACTGTTTGGTTTAAAACTTCATCATTATCAAAAGTAACTGAAACATTCATTTGAATATCGAAATAGTTATAATCTTTAATTGCTTGTAAAGTATAATTAACAGGAATGGAAAAGCTTTCTCCTGGTGCAAGGGAAACGACAATTGCTTGGCTAGTACCTTGATTGTCATTAATAGAAATTCTATTGATATTTTCATCCCCTAAGTTTTGTAGGTTAAATGTAGCAGTATAAAATTCTTGGTTTGCATCAACCGATGTTTCGCCTGTTAAGTTTGTAACATAATCCGCTAAAGCAGAAACCTTATGTGTATTTACTGATACATTTATAGTAATAACCAGCATCACTATTGCCAAAACAAAAGCAATATTATTTAACTTCTTTTTCATTATTTTCCCTTTCTATTTTTGATTTTCTTTTTTACAATTTTCAACTTCTTCAATAAAGCTTTCAGAAAAAACGTCCTTTAAACTTTTAAATCCTTCTACTTGTTTTTCCGATATGCCTTGATAACAATCTTCTGGCTGATCAAGTAATTTCTTAATGCCAAACATCTCTAACCCTTCTATGATGCTCCTTTCTTCCACAGCTAAAATTTCTGACATAATACGTGAAGCAATTTTTTGTTTTTCCATAATTTCTCTCTTTCTAAAAAAAATAAAGATTGCCTTAGCAATCCTTTAATAACAGCATTATTAATTTCTATTTGAATTTATTTTGTTTTATTTATATACCGATATAATGTTGACTTTGAAACGCCTGTCAGTTCAACGATTTCCTTAATGGTACTAGATCCTTCATTATAAAGTTTAAGAGAATGTTCTAATTTCTTTTTTTCAACTCTTGGTCTGCCACCAACACGCCCACGCTTTCTGGCTGATTTTAAGCCTTCATTCGTTCGTAAAACTAAATTATCTCTTTCCAGTTCTGCAATAGCGGATACTATGGTAATAAGAAACTTTCCCATTGGCTTTGATGTGTCTATCCCATCATTTAAACTTTTAAGATAGATATTTTCATTTTCCAACGATTCTAATATCTGTAAAAGTTCAATTGTAGATCTTGCAAGCCTTGTTAAACTCTCAACTAAAACAACATCACCAGAACGCAAAAAAGACAACATCATTTCAAGTTCAGGTCTTTTCTTTTGGCTTGATACTTTTTCAGTAATAATTTTTTCTGCCCCAGCTTGTTTTAACAGATCTATTTGTCGTTCTAAATTTTGTTCTTTTGTGCTGACTCTGGCGTATCCTATTATCATTTTAAAACTCCTTTCTAAAATAAAAAAAGATTGCCTTTGCAATCTAATAAACCTAAAATATTTTTTAAAAATTTAAAATTATATATTGAAGATAGAACCAAAAACGAACGTTTCTGGAACTTTTGATTTGGGAACAGTTTTGGGAAAGAAAATCAGTAAATATAAATTAAATAAAAGACTTTTTCTAACTGTATCAATAACCATCGTTTTAGGAACAGTCTTTAACTCTTTTTTTAGCCTTCTAGTTTTTTATAATCAATGAATGATTCGTTTTAAGTCTGCCAATTGATACTTAGCAAGGTAAAATTAATCTCGTTCCAGTATTTCTTGTTCTAATAACTCATTAACTCTATATTTATCGTATTTAATTAATCCCTGTCTTTCTAAATTATGAATAATACTATCAAACTCATCATTTAAAAGAAGCATCGAATCACTTTCAATATATTCTTTATAAATAACATTTAATGCGTTCTCATTATCAATTCCTTTTTCGTAACTAATGATTGCTTTCACAAAAGCTTCGTAATTATTTGTTGCAAAGTATTCTATATTTTTTTTAATATTCTCATAACTTTCTGACATTTTATAGTTCTATCTCTTTCTCGTTTTTATCTTTTAAAAAATTATCGTAAATTTCTTGTGGATTAAGGTTTACGATATATTTTTCTGGAATATCCTCTCTGCTTTCATACAAGCAATCAATACTTTGTGTTTTTATTACATAATTCTCATCTGTAAAAACGCCATTTTCATTTGAAGAAATTGTTTCTCCAACGGCTTCATAGTCTATATTGTTACGTACAATAGAAGGCACTGAATCCATATCTAGTTCATTTTCGACATAATATTCGCCATAATCATATGCATCTTCAATCTCACTAAAAACAGTAAATTTATCTACATTAAGGGCAAGATTAATGTAGTCCGCAGGATTGTTTGTTCCTTCAATCTCCAATGCTCCTTCAAAAGCAACTCGTTCATTATTCTTCATGTTATTAAGCAAAGTCGCAAGATAATTTAATTCGGACAGACTAGCCCACTCACCATATTCACGGCAAATACCTAGTCCAGTGTAATCGTCATAATTAGTAATCATAATTTCTTCATAATAATTTGTACCATCTTCAGAAGGTTCACCAATTCCAATTTCCCTTAATGCTGCTTCTATTTTTTTAACATTAGTAGGAAAGTCTATTCGCTTAAATCTTAAGGTTCCTTCGTTATATGCCCCTAAGTTTTGGATGCACACACTAAAAGGATAATGTTCTGCCGTCATAATATTTTCACCCTCCCTTCTAAACAAAAAAGACTGCCTTTGACAATCTTTTTTACTAAGATAATTTGTATGTGAATATTTAGATGGTATACCTTTAATTTTGCTGGTTTAACATGAAATAAGCTTTTTTCATCGCTTCATCATTCTGTGCAAGTAAATCTTCATCCTCAAAATAATCATCCATAATGCTGCAATAATGATATATCGCATCAAAAGTCACATTTACTTCCTTATATATTTGATTATCTCTGACAATGACATCAGACACTTCATGTTCCTCAAAACATAAAGGACAGAGGACTTTCTCCTTTTTTATAATATTCATATTTTACCTTTCTAATTCTGGTTCTCTTTCTTTATCTATATAATCATCAATAGAAATTTGTTTTGCCTTTTCCAGTGTTTGAAATACTTTATTTAATTCATCTTTATAATCATTTTCGTTATATTCATAAGTTCGTGATTTAAAGTAGGCAAAGTTTTTTTGTTGTTCTTCGGATAAATCATAAAAATAACCAGTGATAATTTCTTGTCCATCTTTCAAATAAGTTGTTGTTCTACCTTTATCAACATCAAAATAATGTAAACTGTCACGAAATTTAACAAGGTCGATTTCTGAAATTGAGATACTATTATCATCTTCTATTTTGAGAAAAAAGCTTTGTCTTATATCTTCTTTTGGATGATAAGTTAAAACTACATTGGAGACCGTACCGTTCAAAAGAATGTCATCTACGTATAAAAAATGCGTACCATAATCTCTTATAAACCAAATAAAATCTTTACCAAATACAGGGTAGTCTAGATTTCTCTTTAAAAAGTCAACATCATAATATACATCAGCCTGATAATTATCGGCTTTTTCATAGGCTTTTTTTACCATAAAAGCTTGTATATCTTCCAAATGATAACCTATCATAATAAAAAATCCTTTCTAAAAGTTAAGGTGGAAGCTTTGCCACCTTGTTATTTTTTGATTGTTTTTAACTCGTATACCGCAATTAATTTCTCGTTTCCTAAATCATCAAAACAAGTGTTAAGGAGCATATACTTAGCTTCTTCATTTAATGGAGATAGTTCTTTTTGAAATATTTCTTCTTCTTTACTATCCTCTATAAAATCTAAAAAACCTTCCTTTTCCCATGTCGGATATTTGTCATACCAGTTGCTGTTAACTTCTACGATATGCGTTAACTTGTATTCATAAATACCAAACTCGGTATATAGTTTTGCGTTTTTGATGAGGTCTAAATCTGTTTGATAATCAAGGAGCTTTCCTAGCCTTGTTTTATCTTTCATAGAATGTCCAAATAAATTAAGATAAGGGTCATCTAAACCTTCGTTTTCTTTATAAAGAAAGACCGTTCCAGAAAAATCATAATCGCCGTTTATGTTTCGTCTATCGTAAAAATCACTGTTTGAATTAAAGGCTACAATTTCCTGTATACCCTCTTTTCCTGTGTCTAAATAAGCGACAATCTTATCTGTATTGTATTTCTCGTTTAAACGCTTTAACAATTCCTTTGAGAGTTTGAGATAGTCTTTTTTTTGAATGTTTTTGCTGTTATGTTCTCCTTCAAAGATAGCCTCTAGTTCTTCTACTATGGCTATATTTACTTCTGTTTCATCTTTTCTATCATCTATAACTTGTTTTTTTCCTTTATAAGAAACGATTAAAAAAATGCCAGCAATGATTAATAATGCTATGAAAAGTATTGATATGATTTTTTTTACTTTTTGCACCTTTTCTCTCCTTTCTTTCTGGACTATTTTCCTTTGTAAGAAAATTGAGCCTACCATTTCAGATAGGCTCTGACTAAAAAAATATGATCAAACGGAGATTTCCGTTTTTTCCAAACTATTCGCTTTTCTTATTAGCGACTTCTTTCTTTTTGTCTTTTATCATTTTGGTGATAACAAGAACTGCAAGGAGCATTAAAGTAACGCCACCAGCTAGATAATAAACAGGGTTGATGCTGTCATCATTTGTAGTAGGTTTTTTAGGTAATATTTCGGCAACGATTTTGATTGTTTGATCTTTGTCGTTAATATCTTTATGCTCTGCGATTAATTCGCCCTTATAGTAGATTTCTTCAAATACAACAAGGTCTTTTCCTGCTAATCCTGTACTATCAAATTTGAATGTTAATTCAACTGTACCGTCTTTAGTTTCAGCTACGAATGTTAATTCGGCTCTTACTTCTTCTCCGTTTACTAGGATAGGTTTACCAGTAGATTTATCCATCAGTACGCCTTTGACGGTGTATTCTTCACCAACAACTAAGTTTTCAAAAGAAACCGTATCAATAATAACGGTTTCTTTATTTGGTTTTGTGCTGTCTTTTCCATCTTCTGTTGAGGCTTTAGTACCAATGTTAGGTTCTTCGATTTCAACGGTTTGTTCTGGATCATTAGGATCTTTATGTTCGCCAATGACTTCATCTTTATAGAATAAGGTTTCAAAGACTACTAATTCTTTTCCAGCAAGCTTGCTTGCGTCAAAGACAAATTCCATTTTGACTTCTCCATCTTTTGTTTCAGCTACGAAAGTTACTTCGGATTCAGCTATCACATTTTCTGGATTTTCTTTGTCTACGAGTACGCCTTTAATGGTGTATTCTTCACCAATAACGAGGTTTTTGTACGAAACAGTGTCAATAACGGTTAATTCACTAACTGCATGGCTTTCTTTTTTGTCATTATCAAAAGTGGCTTTTGTTCCAACTTCTGGTTCTTCGATTTCTACGGTTTGGTCGGGGTCATTAGGATCTTTATGTTCGCCAATGACTTCGTCTTTATAGAATAAGGTTTCAAAGACAACCAATTCTTTTCCTGCAAGTTCAGTCGCATCAAAGACAAATTCCATATTGACACAACCGTTTTCATCTTCTGCAACGAAGGTTACTTCGGATTCAGCGATTATGTTTTCTGGGTTTTCTTTGTCTACGAGAACGCCTTTAATCGTATAGGTTTCGCCAACAATAAGATTTTCATAGCATACCTTGTCAATGACTTTGAGTTCACTAACTGCATGGCTTTCTTTCTTACCATTCTCAAATGTAGCGGTTGTACCTACGTTTGGTTTCGTTACTTCTACGGTTTGCTCTGGATCGTTTGGCTCTCTATGCGTGGCTACAACTAATTTTGTTTTAAGATCAATTACGCTCTCAAAGACAACTACGTTTTCACCTGCTAATAGAGTTAAATCTACCATGCCAAAATCAACTTCGATTTGTCCGTCTTTAGTTTCTGGTACAAATTCAATTTCTGCTTCGGCTACAATTTGTGTTGGGTCACTAGCTAAGACTAAGACCGCTTTCGCTTTATAGCTTCTACCTGGAATTAAATCAACATAATCCACTAAGTCTGTGATATTAGCTTTCTTAATAGCATGCGCTTTTTTACCCATTGTATCTTTGTTGAAAGCTTGTGTTTTGATCTCTGGCTCATAAGGCATATTTGGATAATCATTTAATTGTAAGCCTGAATTGCCATTGACTGTAAAGCCTAAATCTTCACCTTTATGATAGCCTTCTGGTGCTTCGACTTCGATTACTTTATAACCATGACCGATTTTTAAGCCTTTGACATAGAATAAGCCACCGTCTGTTACCCATTCGGCTAACGTTCCGTTTTCTTTGGTTGTTACATAGCCAAGACTGTCTAGGTAAACATCGTTACCGTCAGCGTCAACTAATTTTAATTTGGCACCGACAACAGGTAAACCTGTTTTAGCGTCAATCTTTCTAAATCCGATAGTGGTTACTTCGTTTGTGACAACAACTTCTAATTCACTATCATCACCAACAGCTACGGTTTGACCGCCTTCGTCTTTGATATAACCGTCTGCTGTCTTAACTTCCTCTAAGCTGTATGTGCCAAAAGGTAAGCCTTTAATAACGATTTGACCGTTTGCATCAGTGATAAAATCATATTCACCAGTTGCACTGTTTTTAATAGGTGTCTTTTCTCCGTTATCTTCGAGCTTAAAGAGATTGAATACTACGCCCACTAATGGTTTCTTCGTATCTTTATCTACCTTTACGACTTTAATATCTTTTGTTTTTTGTTCGTTGACAACAGGTTCTGGTACGACTTCGACCTTATCTTCTTCTGTTGCTGATTCATCTGGTTTAACGGAAACATCGTATTCGCTATCGCTTAAAATATAACCGTCTTTGGTTGAGATTTCCTTGAAGTAATAATTGCCTTCTGGAATATCTGATACGCTCATAGCTCCTGCTTCATTTGGGGCCACGACTGCTACTAAACTATCTTTTGCTAAGCCTAAGATTTCTTCTTTTGTATACATACCAATGACGATATTTGAAAAATCTCTGTCCTCAAAGTATTCGGAACTTTGTAAGGATTTAGCTAAGAAAACATTGAGCTTTTGTCTGATATTTAAAATAGGCTCGGTTTCCTTTAAGTCGACTAAGATCGTTTTTTCTTGTGGTGTAAACGTGAAGTTTCTTACCGTTTCATCTTTCACATAACCTGCTGGGGCATTGACTTCGATTAAGTCATAATCGCCTAAAGGTATACGAGAGATGACTAAGGAAGCGTTTTCTGTTTTTACCTTATTATCAACAAGCTCTTTATTTTTTAAAGTTGCTTCGTCTAAAGTAGGCACGGTAATGACTTCACCTTTTTTATAAAGTGTTTTGCCATTAACAATAATATCTTTTTGTGCAAAGAGAAGTTTATCGCCTTTCTTATAGAACTCTGTTTTTCCGTCATAAGAATTAATATCTTCTTTGGCAATCAGTTCAAATTCAGCACCTTCTAAATAGCCTTCTTCATAAGTTGCTTTGCAATATTCAAAGGTTTCATCTACGACTTCGCCTTTTTTATATTCTTCGTCTACTCTTGTATCGGCTGGTAAGGTAACAGATATGGTACCTGTTTCACTGTCTGCTAAGGTAATCGTAGCAACAACGTTTCCTGCCTTATCGGTTAAGGTGTACGTTCCTACTTCTGATACCTCTCTGCTAAAGCTACCTGTTTCATCAGTGGTTACTGTTTCAGAGGTATTTTGTTCTTCCTCTATTGTCTTTTTAACGATTTCTTCTACCGCTGGGATAATCTGTTCTGGTATAGCTGGTTCAAGTTCTTCGCCTGTTTCTGTGTCAATCACAGCTTCTTTTGCTGGTATGATTTCTTCTTCTTTAACGGTTACCAGTTCTTCGACTTCTTTTGTAATAGTCCAGCTTCTTGTTAGGGTTAAGCCTTCGTTTGCTCTAGGTACTTCTACCTCAACTTTTTCAGTTGTTCCAGATTTTTGTACTGGGAGTGTAACGCTTTCTTTTACCCATTCTTTAAATAGTTCGCCTACTTTATTAATCGTTAATTCACCGTATTGAGGTTTGTTTTCAATTTCAACTTTGATGATCTCATCTAAATCGTCATCGACTTCATCAACGGTTACTTTACCAACGGTAAACTCGATCGGTTCTTCTAATAAATAATAACCTTCGGGCGTTTCTACTTCTTCTACGATATAAACACCTGCTTTTAATTTAAGTGGTGTTACGGTTGTTCCTTGTTCTTCTGTTGCTACATAGAATGTACCAGCAGGGATTTCTCCGCTATTAACAGCCGTTGTTTTGAAAGTATCGTAAGTTTGTTTTCCAACTTTCATGGTGACGTATTCGCCTGTGGCTTTATTTTTGATCTTAAAGCTGGCTGAATTTAAGATAACAACTTCGCCTGTTACGCTGTCTTTTTTAATTAATTGAGCATAATACTCATTAGACGGATTGTTGATATTAAAATGCTTTGTATCGCCTTCTGCACGAATAGATACAGATACGAGATCATTTAGCATTTGTAATTCATCTTCGCCTTTTGTTTGTTTCATCAAATAATCGCCATAAGCAAGTTTACCTGATTTGGCATTTCCTTCACTGTCTGTGACGAGTACAGAATATTCATTGACACCGTATTCAGATAAATGATTTAAAGCTTCTTCAAATGAACCATATTGATTGACATATTTCTTAGCTATCGCTACAAATTCGGCTCCAACTTCTGGTTTAATGATTTCGGCTTGCTCTGCATCAGTATTGCCTTTAAAGAGTGTGAAGTCGCCTAGAATAACTTGTTCTGCCTCGACTGGTATATTGTACTCTTTGACAGTTTCAAGACTTCCGTCTTGTTCAATCTTACGAACATGAACGGTTGCACTATCTGGCATATGATAGCCCTCTGGGGCTTTGGTTTCCTGTATGGTTAACGTGCCAAGAGGAAGTGTAGGAACATTATTTTCGTCTAAATAGAACTCGTCACCCGATACTTTATAGGGATAGCTTTGACCATTATAAGTAAAATTGGTATTGGCTTGTCTTAATAATGCTCTGCCGTTTCCATCGGTTCTTAATACCCATGTTTTTGTTGGGGTTGCTCCGCTTGAAGCAGGGTCAACGCCATCAGCAAAATTGCCAGCGTAGAAATTAAAGGTAAATTCGGCTAAAGCTAAACTCGCACCGCCTTGAGGAACTGCTAAGCCTGTCGTAGCATCTTGTTTTTGTAAAAGAACTGAAACAGGGTCATCGAGGGGTATTTCTACCGATTCAACCGTTGCCGTTTCGCCTGATTTGACTTCTACTGTGTAAATTTTAGGGTCTTTTTCAAAGCCTTTTGACGCTTTTTGTTCTTGAACGTAATATGTGCCAGCTACGATGTCTTTAATGACATTGGTACTGCCATCGGCTTTTGTGGTGAGTGTGCCTACTTTGGTTGTTAAGGCTTTGTCACTGTATACGGCATACTCTGCACCAGCAAGACTGTAATTGTTATTGCCTTCGGAGTATTCTGCTTTAGATGAAGTCTTTTTAAGTTCTAAGTTACCATTGGCTGGCACTTCAATAGACTTAACCGTTGTTGTTTCGTTTGCTTTTACAATGACTTGATACGTTTCTGGGTCTAACTGGAAACCTTTAGAGGCTTTTAATTCTTTCACAAAATACGTACCAGCTTTTAAATTTTCGAGTACATTAGAACTGCCATCGGCTGTTGTGGTCAGTGTGCCAACCTTTTTAGTTAACGCTTTATCACTATATACGCCATATTCTGCACCAGCTAATGAATAGTTGCTATTGCCATTTGTATAATCTGGATTAGAAGATACTTTTTTAAGACTTATAGCTCCTTTATCTTGAACGGTAATCGTACCAGAATAAGAGTTTAGAACTTGATATTTTGAATATAGTCCAGAACTGTTATTAGTGGTAGGAGCAGAATAGATAAGGAATACTGCATTGTTTAACGCTAAAGTGCCTTCTTTAATTTGGTCTGCGACATATGCATAAAATTTAAGCATGGTGTTCATGCCAGCACCATTTAAAGCACTTGTACCACCATTTAATTGTGATACTTCATTATCTAAAGAAAAGTACCAGCTAATAGCGGTTGCATAGATTTCAGATCTAATGTGGGTATTATCTACTACACCACCTGCATTTTCACCAGGTCTGTCCTTTTCCCACATATCAATTAATTTTTTAATGGTTTCGTCACTAACTGAACTTTTTTGTAAAATACCAGAAAGGTATGATATCGCTAAATTTTGATATAATTTATCTGCACCATATTTACTTTTCAAGGAATTTCTAATACCAGCATCTGGGTAACGATAAGCAGAAAACTGCTCGAAAAATTCATTATAATTTGAAGAATCAACCGTTGTTGCTGAAACCGTTATTTTATCTGTATAGTTTGGACCATGTAAAACAACAGGGTTCGCACAGAACGCTAATACACCATTGTCTATAAAGATATTTCTAGCTTCTGGTGTATATGACCCACCAGATGTCATGAAAGCGGCTTGTGAAGAATAAATCCCTTTTAATGTGCTAATCGCAGAAGAGGGAATATTCATAGAAAAACCTGTTGCATAGCCCCAATCGCCATAAGCCGACATATAATTGCCTTTTTCATGACTGACATTCACGGTTGCCGCCTCAACTTTTTGTAAGCCAATTCCTGTTGGAAGCACGCTTAAAAACATGAGTAAGGCAAGAAATATCGCCATAAAACGATTTCTAGGCTTAGTTTTTGTTTTATCCATTATTTTTCTCCTTCTAAAATTTGTTTGCAGTTTATTTCTTTTAACCTAAAACGCTTATTTTGTGTTTTTCCTATTCCTTTTGGTAAAAAGGCATAAATTTGGGAATTTTCTAAAAAAATACTTTTCACCTCATTTCTTTTTACAAATTAAAAAAGAAGCCTATAAAAGACTTCTTCTTTTGGTTTTTAAATCTATATAAAAGCGTTTTCCCTAAAACCCATAAAAATTTGTTATAAAAAAAAGTCCGCTTCTACTGTTTAAAGTAAAAATGGACTAAAGGTTTAGGTTAAAGGGGCTAGGTTCTAGCCACGCTATTGTCTGTTAAAAATCTACTTCGTTGCTCCGCATGAGCATTTGTGATAATCAAGCACTTGCTGTGTTGTGGCTGGGCTATCTACTACCCATTTTTCTTGTGTTACGGCTGGGTGATCCACGTAGTCTGTACCAACTTGTACGTATTCGTATTTGCCAACAAATTGGTCTGATAAACCGTTGTCTAGCAAATAATCTCCATGAGCATTCATATCTTCTACCGTATATGCCTTATAGCCATCAGCAGGAAAATAATAATATCTTACATTCTCCATAATCGGTACTTCTTCTGTCCAAGCAGGTGTGACTAAAACTTGTTCGTAATGTCCTTTTTCTGGTACAGTCACTGTCTTATATACCGCTTGCCAATTATGCGTATGAGCAGTTGTTGGCGTAGTAGTCGGTCTAGCAGTTGTTGGCGTAGTAGTTGGTCTAGCAGTCGTTGGAGCTGATGTTTGCCTAGTCGTTGTTTGAGCTGTCGTTTGTTTTGTCGTTGCCTTTGTCGTTGTAGAGGCAGGTTTTTTGGTAGTCGTTGTTTGAGCTGTGGTTTGTTTTGTCGTGGGTGACGAAGTTTGATTTTTTGTCGTAGATACCGTTGTATTTCTAGTGGTTGCATTAACCGTATTATCATTGGCTTTAGTCGACTTGTTTTCAGCAGATACAGCCTTCGCTGTTTCAGCTTCTTTTTTTACGACTTCGCTTTGTTTTTCAATCTTTTCTTCGACAACTTTGATTTCTTCTTTTAAACTTTCTTGCTCTTTTTTATCCGTAGTTTTTTCGAGCTTCTTTTCTAATTCTTCTTTCGTTTTTTCGCTTTTTTCAAGTTCTTTTACCGCTTCACTCTTTGTTGTAGTCGTTTCTTCTTTTTCTTCTTTTTCTTTATTATCTGCGTTTTTATTTTCGCTAACCGTTGTTTTTTCTTTATCTGTTTCTGTTTTGGTATTACCAGTGCAGGAAACAAGGCTCAATATGAAAGTTAAAGCCAACAGGATTGTCAATATTTTTTTAGTCATTTTTCTTTTCTCCTTCAACTGTTTCTATACACATTTTGCATTTAGTTTAAGAAATAATGTCTTTTTTGTCTAATGATTAACTTTTTTAGAATGAATAAATGTATATCTATTTCTCCCTATTGCTCTCTATAATTCTATTTCATAATCATCATTTGTTTTTTGTCGAAAACAATTTAATTCAGTTTCTTTAAGTTCTTCTAGCTCACTTAACAATTCTTTTTCTATGCTCATAGCAGGGGAGATTATATCTAAAACATTATCTTTTTCATCTAACAATGATAAAGTTTCTGCCAAATGGCTTTTACGGCTATCTGTAATAGGAATATTTAATTTATTGCAAATTAAAAGTGAAATAGTATCAGCTTGCAATTCTTTATGAGCAGTAGGGATATTATCAATCTCTATATGACGATGTAATAGAGCATGACCTATCTCATGAGATAGTGTAACTATTCTTGCATGTTGATCAAGCTTATCGCTAATGATAATGGAATTTGTTAAAGGATTATATTTCCCCCTTATAGTTAATGCAGATGTAGAATCAATTGCAATTTCTATTTCATGGTTTTGAGCAAAATCAATTAAAATGTTTTCCTGCTCGTCTAAATTAAGCTTTGTATCTGTTGTGTAATTAAATATCTTAGGAATATCTTCGGCTGGAATATTGGTTTGCCCTATATCAAAAATATTTCCAATCTTAAACGAAGTCTTTTTATAACCCGCAATTAAACCATTTTTATAATCTCTTTTTTCAGCTGGTGTAGCCTCACTTATAAGTTTTATGTCAAACCCGCTTTTAGTAGGAATTTTAATAAAGGTGAGTGGAGTAGGAACAAAGATTTTTATAGCTTTTTCTCCTCTGTTTACGGAGTAACCTAAATCTTTAAAAAATTTAAATGAACCACAAAGACTAGCTCCTTTATTTTGTTCCATTATTAATGTCTGATTTTTAATTGAATAATTATAAAATTTTGAAGAAAACTCAAGAAATTCAAGGTAATCTTCGGGCGAATTTTTATAACTCTCTGCAAGCTCTGTAATTAAATTTTGCATTTTATCAGTCTGTTTTTTCAAGTTTTCTTTATAAACCTTTTTTTCTTTTTCCGTAAATTTCTTCAATTTTGTATCCGTCCTTTCTAAATAAAAAAAGGACTGCTTTCGCAATCCTAAACTTTTAGTGGTGTAGACCACTAATTTATGATGATATTAAAATCTATCTTTCTAAATCATCATATTCATATTTTATTTTCTCTTGTTTTGATGTATCTTCTTTATCAATTTTGTTCTTACACATTTTAGCAAACCACCTTGCTTTATATTCTTTATCTTCACTAAGATAATTAACTGTATCTCCAACAATGTAATGGTCAAGTAACTCAACACCTAGCATTTGAGCAACTTCAAAAGCACGTTTTGTAGATACAAAATCTTGAGAAGAAGGTTCGGTATTTCCAGAAGGATGATTGTGTACCATAATGATGCCATTCTGCGTTTCCAACATTTTATCTCGGTATACACTTGGTTCAGCAACTGCAGAAAAAACACCGCCCATTGAAGTAATATCAATGGAAACAATATTATAGTTTTCATCATAAGAGATGATTTGCACGTGTTCCGTTTTAAAGTTTAAATTTCCTAATACTAAAAATCGATTAATTTCATCCTTATCTATAAAAACATTTAGCCCTTTAAGCCGTTGCTGCAAATAGTAAAAAGAATATTCATCAAACCTATTTAATTGACGAAGGCTTAGATCATTCCCGTTAGACAAAAAGAAATCTTCTTGTAAAATATTATTATGCAAAGCTTCATGGTGATTATAAGTAAGAGGGGTACTCATATGCATCATACTTATTATTAAACTTGTATTTTCTGTTTCTTTTTGGATGCAAACAGCGTCTACGATTGGTACGCACAAAGATGCTAATTCTTTTTTAAACTTAATTTTCCAATTTTTTCTTTCCATTTCTGGCGAAGTGTTATCGACCAATATTGCGTTACAAAGCCCCTTAACGTTTATTTTTTCAAAAACACTGACAAAATCCTCATTATCTTTAAACTTAACAAAACTAATTGCCTCTTTTTTTGAATTTAATCCAATTAAAGTGTAACCATTTTCATCAGGAATAAAACCGTTTTTCACGATAGAAGGGTAAGCTTTTTTAGTAGAACACATATCTAATTTAGAGCTTGGCACTACATTATAATCATCATAAAAAGCAATTAATTCTTTTACACTTTCATCACCTTTTTTCATTTTTTTATAAAGTTCTTCTTTTGAATTGCAATGAAAAAAATCATATAAATTTTTATTAGACAATTTGATATTCTCCTTTTTTTGACAAATCTAATTGTTCGAATAGTTCACGGATTTCAGTGATTAAAGGCTGTTGATTATTTTCATCTAACACCATTCTTAAAAGTTGTATTTCGTTCTCACAGCCTAAATATAATATTAATTCTTCCATTCTTAAATTCCTTCTTTCTAAAATAAAAAAGGACTGCTTTCGCAATCCTTGATTTTTAGTGGGATACACCACTAATTTTATTTGAAAAAACAATTTCTAACCAATTATTTAATCCAGTATATTAAATATCTAATGTTGCCATTATTAAGAAGTCCTTCTCCTATAAAGTACCCCGATATATTATGTTCTTTTGCCATTGCAGATAGGTTTGTCCTAGCAAAATCTGTCGCTTTATCATAATCATTAAATGTTTCTTTATCTACATTAAAAATAGATAAATTTGCATGACTATAAGCAGCAGGATAAGTATCTGGTAATTCCACTAAGTCCACACCTGCTATATTGTCCAGCTGTTCTTTCTTATTATTAAGTTTTGTATATAGTTCTTCCCATTTCTCAGAAAAACAATATCTTTCATCATTTAAGACTTCTCCAAGCCTTTTTAAAAAAATATTTGTTTCAGTTGCTTCAAGCTTTATTTCTATATCTGATAAAGCTATTGTTATTACACCATTAGATATATCAACCATATTAGGTTCTATGCTTTCCCCCAAGGAGAGAGCATCATTAATAACACCATTTTTGTTATAAAGATTGTTATACGTATTGGAATCATAATAATAAATCCCACTATTTTGAGTATTGTTGTTAGAAATCGCATATAATTCTCCTTCCTCTAATGTTATAAGTATTGCCATCTCATTATTCTCTTCTATTTTTGTTGTAGCAATGGTTGATTTCAATGTTTCTTTTTCTATTTCCAATTCTTCCTCATGTAAATTTTCACTGGATTTTTGAAGTGAAGTTTCGACTATGTCGCTTTTTTTTGATTTATCATAAATAACTACAACAACAATTGAGATTAACAATACAAAAATGGCAATAATTAGCGCTACCTGACTTTTTTTAATCCGATAACCAACATTTTGTAATTCACGCATTGTCCTCTGCCTCAACTTTTTTATTTTAATAACTCCAGTATTCTTTCAATCATTAAATAATCATCTTTTGAAATAATGTATTCAAACCCATCATCTAAATTAGATTTTATTTTCAGAATAAAATTCTTTTCTTCTATATATTTATTTTCTTTAATTTTCTTGTTTTTGGGTTTTTTAAATTTGGTAGCTTTTTCTTTAGCTTCAACCAAGCTCAATTTACCGTTTTTAAAATCTTTCATATCTTCATCATTCAGGTTATTGTTGATGTTAAGATAATCCGCTAAGGTTCTCTCATTTAAGCCTGTCGCTTTTGCCAGCATTTGCCTAGTAGATATGCCTTTATATTCTTCTCGGTTATTCCATTTTTTCTTTTTAATAAGTGGCTCTAATTCTTCAATCTCTTTCAGTCTCTCTTGTGGCGTTTTGTTTCTTACAAGCAAATTAGTTGTTATCAGAGATATTTGAATATCAATATCATCAGATAACTCTCGATTGACTATCATCGCAGGTACTTCTTTTAGTCCAGCTCTTTTAGATGCTTCAAAACGCCTATGCCCTGCAACTATCTCGTATTTATTATAGAATTGTAAATGTGGAACAATTAATAAAGGTTGTAAAACTCCTTCTTTTTTAATAGATTCACACAAAAGATTAAAATTTTCCGTTTCCTCAAAATCATCATAAATTTCTTTATTTTTATCATTCGGTATTAAGTCAATTGTTTTAACATATGTTACTTGGTTTTTATTGGTATCTTCTTTATTTTTTTTAAAATTTTTAATATTACTTGATACTTGATTAATATCCATACCTTATCCTTTCTTTAAAATCTCCTGTGCTAAACTCATATAATCCATAGCAACATTATTATTTGGATATGGTATAGCAATCGGTTTTTTCATTGTGATGGATTTCTCAACATCAGTTGAATGACGAATTTTTGTTTTAAAAAAAGGCTCCTCTAAATATTCAAGCTGATTAACAATGTATTTACTAATTTGCAACCTCTCATCAATAGAAGTTAATAAAGCACCCATTAGCTTTAAATCATTAGAAATACCAGAGGTTTTTATTTTTTCAATTGCATTTAACACAGAAAGAAAACCCTCTAAAGCAAATTCCCCAGCACGAATAGGTACAATAACATCCGTTGAAACAGTCAAGGCATTAGCTGTTATTTCTTCAAGTTGTGGCGGACAGTCAATAAGAATGTAGTCATAATCTAGCGATGCTGTTAATAATTTTCTTTTCAAAAATAATTGAGGTGGCATAAGACTTTCTGCTCTAAGAGTAGCATTAGCTATACTAAATTTTTCATTACAAGGAATAAGATCAAGATTAAGATAATCCGTTTCAACAATAATTTCTCTTATCTGAATTTCACCAAACATCAAATCCCCTATTTGGTATTTGTCTATGTTATAGCGATTAAGATATTGTGTTGTATTAGACTGCTGATCCATATCGATAATTAATATCTTTTTGTTAGCCATCGCCAAAGAATATCCTAAATTTACAGCTGTAGTTGTTTTACCTACACCGCCTTTGTTATTAACAATACTGATTATTTTCATCTTTATTTACCCCCCTTAAAATTAAAAAGGGATTGTTTTTACCAATCCCTCAAAAAATATAACAACTTATAATCCAAGATTAATGAATTAAAATTCTAATTATTTTCTTTTTTTATTTTTTATGCTTGTTTTAACCTTTTTAATAATTTGTGTCTAAATTGCTTCTCGTAATTTCGTTGTTTTTGAATTTTGTAATTCAAGCCAAGTTATCAATTCGGCTTCATGCTGTTTTTGTGAATGATTGTAGATATTTACGGTTGTTGATACTTTTTCATGTCCTAATCGTTCTGAAACAGCTACTATATTGATTCCACTATTAAGGCACAATGTTGCATGACTATGCCTTAAATCGTGTACTCTAATCCTTTTAACCCCAGCCCCTTGTTCACCTTCACGCATAGCATCTTCTAATTTTTGTTTTGACCAGGGGATAATAAAATCCGTCGTTTTAATTTTGCCTTTGCTTTTTTCACACCATTTTTTATATTCTATCAAATCATCAACTAGAAATTTTGGTATTGCAATTGTACGGTATGAAGAGGAACTTTTTAGTCCTGTAAAAGACCATGACTTTGTTTCTTTTTTAAAAGCCTTATTAATATCTAACAAACAACCAGATTCATCCAAATCAGACCAAGTTAGACCATACATTTCATTTTTACGTAGCCCTGTCCAAAACAACAAAGAGATTGCCATTTTATATGTTTTGTTTGTAACATGACTTATTACTCTTTGATATTCCTCTAAATTCCAAGTTTGCATTTTTTTCATTCTTTTTTTGCTACCAATAGTTCCAGCAATTCGACATGGATTTCCTAGAACTTCGTATCTTGTTTCAACAAAATTAAATAATGCCGAAAAAGACATATGTATGGCTCTAAGTCTTACCTCACTTAAATTCTTTCTCAATATAAGTCCATGCCAATGATCAATATCAGTAACCGTTATATCTTTATACTTTACATCTTTAAAATACGGTAATATATGATTTATATATATTACATTTCGAGTTCTTATTGAACTTTCTCTCATTTTAGGATTTCTACATTCTTGATAAATTTCCCATACATCTGAAATTGTAGCCACATTAAAATTGATATCATCCATATTTCTTCTCCTTATAATTTATAGACATAAATCATAAATGAAAATTTCGAATAACAAACTAATTTTATAGGAAAAATTAATATTTTATTTGAAAAAGGAATATATGACAAATGGAATATATTAAAAATTAAGTCCCATGCTCTCCGCCAATTTTGTTAAAAGCCTTGTTATACAAGGCTTTTTTAATTCCAGTGATACTACTTTGATACTAAAAAATTTAACAAATAAAATATCAAATACTTCGTCAAAATTTGAATTCACTTAAAATTGGTATAGATTTTTTCCTTTTAAATTTCAAATCTCTTTTTTCTTCATCTTTGATTAACATAATCAAATCACTTTTTTGTTCAATATACTATCCCGATACCACATTGAAAATAATTAATATATTAACACTGTTATTGACCTTGTTTACTTTGCTCCAAATGAACCAGGTTTTTTAACCCATTTTTTATCTGTGCTTTCTTTTATAAAAAAGCGTGTTATCTCTCCACAGTCCAGGCATATATCACAATACATTTGTGCTACACCTGTTAATAACCCTTTACTAAATCTGGGTCCGATAGTTCCTGTTTCAGCAGATTTTCCAATTGAAACGCCTTCTTCAATATTCTTGCTACCACATCTTGGACAATTCATTTACACTTTCCCCATGTTTGTACTAAAAAGCATTGATTAAACGGCAATATTATTAATCATTCCTGGTATATTGGCCAATATACCAGGATTAAAAAGTCTAAAATCATTTCCATATCATTGTAGATAATTGTAGATGGAAAATCTTAAGCAAGAGAGTTAACCACTTCTCTCGCTTCATGCAACGCTTCAATAATATGACGAGGTTCACGACAATCTCCTATACAATATACTGGAACTTTTCCTTGTAATTCTTCCATAAAATTCGGCTCACTTTTCATGCCCATGGCGAGAACTACCGTTTCACAAGGAATTTCTTTTTGCGCGCCTTCTACTTCAACAATAACACTATGGTCAGTTACTTCCAGCAACTTCGTGCCGACCATGACCTGAATGTTCTGATTACGCGTGACCATTTGCGTCAGCATGATTTCATTCATATAAAAAATCGGTTCTGGTAGCAGCTTGTCAGCCATTTCAATCATAATAATTTTTTTACCACGTGGAGTCAGGTGTAAAGCAGTCTCGCATCCAACCAATCCCGCTCCTACCATAACCAGATTTTCACCTAACGTGGCTCTATCCATCATTGCATCGATAGCCGTAACGACATTATCTCCATCAATTCCCTTAATTGGAAATTTTTTTGACTGCGAACCAGTCGCGACGATAACAGCGTCAGCACCATATTTCAAGATATTTTCAACGGTTGCTTCTTTATAATACTTTACGTTTATTTGATTCTTAATAATCTGACGGCGATACCACTGTGCAAGTTCATTCACCTCAAGTTTGAATGAAGGCCGTCCCGCAGCATTGATCATGCCACCCAAACGATTAGATTTTTCCCATAACTCAATATGATGACCGGCTCGTTTAGCATCCAACGCTGCTGACATACCTCCAGGACCTCCACCGATAACTAATACCTTCTTTGGGTTGATAGCTTTTTTGAGCAGCATTTCGGTTTCCTTGCCTGCCTCAGGATTTACTGTACACACAATATGTTTCCCAGCCGTAACTTGGCTTATACACTCGTTGCAGCCAATGCAGGGTACAATATCATCAGGACGATTTTCAGAAAGCTTGTTTGGAAGATAAGGATCGGCTAGCAAACCACGACCTACCACAAGAAAGTCAGTCTTACAGTCAAGCAATGCGTGTTCTCCCTTATCAAGATCTCCCAATTTTCCGTCTGTCGCCACTGGAATCAAAACATGCCGCTTGATAATTTCTGAAGAGCGCAGCTGAAATACTTGCTCTTGCTGATAAGTGGGCGGCATCGCAACATAATGATTTTCAAACGAACCCGCGTCAACATGCAAAAGATCAACACCAGACTTCTCCAGCAACTTAGACAACTCAACCCCTTCTTCAATACGCCTGTAGCCTGGCATGTCGATATAATGACAAGGAGTGTATTTAACAATTAATGGATAGTCGTTCCCGCATACCTCTTTTGTAATCTCAATCAGTTCACGCAGCAGACGAAATCGATTCTCTAATGTCCCACCGTATTCATCGGTTCGGTGATTAAATACTTCACTGAGGAACTGATCCATCAGATAACCACCGTAGGAATGAATCTCGATGGCATCCGCGTTCAAATCAACCAATTGTTCAACGGTTTCGCGATATCCTTTTTTAAGGTCCCCTATTTCTTCTATCGTCAAGGCATGGCAGGTTACACTCGGGTCATACATTGCTGGTATTTCAGAGGGTGCAACCGGCAGACCAGGATACTTTATGGAACCTGGCATGATCCTTCCATATCCAGGAACAATTTGGAAACAGGCCTTGCATCCGCATGCCTGTATGTCTTTGACGAGCTTCTTACTTAACTCGTAATTTTCATCTGTAATCGTCAGCGAAGGTGCACTCATTTCCAGGTACTCTTTAATGAATATTGGAATCATCACCATGCTTGCTCCTCCGCGTGCGCGTTCCATAAAATACGCATAAGAGCGAGGTCCAAGATTGTCGATATGGCTGCCCATTGGCGCATAGATCAGCCTGTTTTTAAGTTCTAATTTTCCGATTTTACCGGGTGACATCATCATAATATTTTTCTCCTTCATTGTTACAATTAGTTTTTGAATATAGTTTTAAAGAATGTACAAATAAGCTGCCGACTTGGCATTACGTTTAAGAATCTGATTGACCTTTGTCTTAAAATTATTTCACACTATCTACCTTTAATCAATATCCACAAGAAATTCCATAAATTCGGTATTGATATTTAGGTGCAAGATTATACCCCTAATACCCATCTCTTCCGCATGACCTTTGAATGAGATTTGATTTATTAATATATTCAAATATTGGATCTTAATTCAGAATACAAATATTTATGTATTGTTAAATAAACAACATAAATATAAATTTACTCAACAACCTTTCCTGTGTTATTATTTATGTATCTTTATTAGCAGCTGATTTTAAAAGAGAATAATTAAATTGACACTATTTATTGGCCAAGAAATGGCTATAAATATTAGGATACTAACAATAATATTCAAAACAAAGGAGCGATTGCTATGTTTAATTTAAAAGGACGTGTATGTGTTATTTCCGGCGCTTCATCTGGTTTAGGCGCACAAATGGCTAGAGGTTTTGCTGAACAAGGTGCTGATCTTGTTATCACAGCCAGAAGACTAGAACGATTAGAAGCTCTTGCTGATGATCTCAGAACTCTAGGGGTTAAAGTTTTACCAGTTCGCTGCGATGTCACTGACACGGAATCCGTTAATGCTTCTGCTGATACTGCTTTAAAAGAATTTGGGAAAATTGATATTTTAATTAACTGTGCTGGTTCAGCTGCCAATGCAGGTGTACTGAATATGACAGATGATGAATGGGATTTCACCATGGACGCTGACTTAACCAGTGTTTTCAAAGTTACCCGTGCTTTTGCTAAAAACATGAAAGAAAACGGCTACGGACGAATCATCAATATCGCTTCTATGTATGGAATGGTTGGCAACACAGCGATAGATACCGTTGCTTATCATGCTTCAAAAGGTGGCGTTATCAACTTTACAAGAGCAGTTGCTGCTGAGTTGGCAAAATACAATATCACCTGTAATTCCATTTGTCCCGGCTATTTTGCAACTGAGCTTACACAAGCTACTTTGGACACAGAAGAATTCACGAGCTATATGAAAGCCACTGTACCTCTTGGACGTTATGGCAATGAGGGCGAGCTCAATGCTGCTGCTATCTTCCTCGCAAGTGATGAAGCTTCTTATGTCACTGGTGTTATTTTACCTGTTGACGGAGGTTATACTGCTGTTTAATTGCTCGACATAAAAAGTTTAATTTAAATTTTATCAATAATAAAACCGACTTATTTTTTATTTTTTAAGAATCAAGCCGGTTTTTTTATAGATAAGCTATTCTACAATATTTATTTTATAAAGAAAGGAAAAAGATTTATGAAATTATCAATACACGGTCAATCCTGTGTCATGATTGAATTAGAAAATAAGACTCGCTTAATTATCGATCCATTTATTACTGGTAATCCACTCAGTGATTTAAAAGCATCGGAAGTCAAGGTGGACTATATTTTAATCACCCACGGACATAATGATCATATTGGCGACACAGAATTAATCGCAAAAAATAATCATGCTTTAATTATTGCTAATGTTGAAATCTCTGATTATTTTAAGGCAAAAGGTTTAAATGTTCATGGTATGAACTTAGGCGGTGGTTATGAATTTGATTTTGGTCTAGTAAAAATGGTACGCGCTGATCATTCCAGTAGTTATCGCGAATCATCTGGCATGACAATACCAATGGGAAATCCTGCAGGCTTTATTCTTAAATTAGAAAACAAATATATTTATCATGCAGGTGATACTGCCCTATTTAGTGATATGAAACTCTTTGTAGAAGATAATCCGATTGACTTAGCTTTCTTACCAATTGGAGATAATTATACAATGGGTCCAGAAGATGCGATTAAAGCATGTCGTTTTTTAAACCCACATAAGATGATCCCAATACACTACGATACCTTCGATTTAATTAAACAAGATCCTACTGTACTAAAAGATGCTTTGCCAGACATCGTTCAAATACCAGAAATTGGAGAAGAGATTATTTTATAAGGAATTGTTCTCAGGCAAGAAAACCTCAGGAGAAAAACACTCCTGAGGACTTTTAGTATCATAGATAATCACTTGATTGAACGTCATCTAGACAAAATTTACGTTCATAAGATTATCTCAAAGCAAACAATATGGAACGAGTTCTGTGGGTATAGTCATCAATTTTTCCCACATCATTTCTATCACTTCTGATGCTGTATCTCAAATATTGATGCCTTGTTTATCGTTATCAAGCTATTTTTTTCTAACTTATCACATATTCAATTATTGCTAATAACCATAAATGCAATGGATAAAACACATAGAATAGATATTTATTAAATTTATTATTTGGACCTCTTTCGCCATTATATAATAAAATAAATGGTACAACCAGTATCAATAAAAAGTCCGAATTAAACATCAGCATATTTATTGTCATTTCCAAAGTATCCATTTGCTGGAAAGACATGATGAATAACAATATAGATAAGATTGAATATCCTATGATTGTTTTTTTCATATTGCCTCTAAAGAAATATGTTATGAGTATAAAAGGTATCAAGGCAATGCCACCTTCTGTAAGTAATCCGAGTGGTATTAAAACAATAGCTAAGATCCTTAATCCCCATTTTAACTTATTTTGACTGTCTTTACTGAATTCAAGCAGATTGATTATGGTAAGTCCTAAGGCCAGTGTCATAAAAATATTATTACTAACGATAATACCTTTCGGACTTAGAATTTTGTTTAAAACAAAATTTCCTATTTCCATAAATATGGCCCAACCAAACAATCGAATATTATATTTTAATTTATACTAGTATGAAAGAGACCTTCTACTAAAAAAATCCAAATAACGGTGCTACAAATCTTGATAAAGGATGAAACCAAAGTGGGAAAAGCGTATTAAAAGCAAAGTACAAATGATCCATTAACATCACAATAAGTGCAATGATTTTAAGCTGAAAGCTATTAAGTTTTTTCATCTATTTTTATTCTCCAAATAATTCAAATTTCAAAACATTTAATTTGTTAATGCCTATCTTACATTTAAATTAACTAAGGAATTGTAACTTTCGCACTTTTTTATGGTACAAAAAAATATACCCATGGGACTATCATTGCAATGTTGTTTTTATCAATTTAATAAGGGTTTATAAGGATACAACAAATAATTCTATATCTTCTATGTTAGGATTTTTCGTATCAGAAATAATAAAAAATAAGTGGTCCACTTTTCAATTGATACTTCACAATTAGTGGACCACTATTTTAATTACAAATACTTAAAGTTGAATTTATCTTACTTTATTTGATAGAACAGAGTAATACAATTTTGGAACTGGCGGACTATTTAATAATGTTCGCCAGCTTCATCGAAGTGCGAATTTATATCCGGTCTCGACAACACTTTTTTGTTCACCTGACATTTAATTTTTCTCATTTTGCTGTCAGGTATTGGCTGAATTCTATTTTTTCTTGATTTGGTCCCTTAATTGTAAAAAACTTAACCCCATTTTCCCAAAAAGGCAAGAAATGCACGGTGTC
>JGI24707J26582_10000170_pt1 | contig 46223 bp, 43 predicted proteins | sample BioPla1DNA1_FD_26582 | JGI IMG/M metagenome (IMG submission 26582)
GCAATTATACCATGAAAACGCTGTTTTCACGGTATAACAAACGCAAGCGTTTATTATACTTTTTATGCCCAACGGCTCGTCACCGACTTTGTCGCTGACAACCGCCTTTTGATGGGCAATTATACCATGAAAACGCTGTTTTCACGGTATAACAAACGCAAGCGTTTATTATACTTTTTATGCCCAACGGCTCGTCATCGACTTTGTCGCTGACAATCGCCTTTTGATGGGCAATTATACCATGAAAACGCTGTTTTCACGGTATAACATCATTCGATTTTATTTGAAGGGAATTAAAATAATGAACAGCATAGCTAGTATTAATTCAGCCATTGACGAAATAGAGAAGGTGATAATCGGTAAAAAGGATATCGTAGAAATGTTAATGATAGCACTGCTTTGTGAAGGACATGTGCTTATCGAGGACGTTCCCGGTGTTGGAAAAACTACACTAGCATCAGCTTTAGGAAAATCTACCGGACTTTTTTGCAAAAGGGCACAGTTCACCCCTGATGTAATGGCAAGTGATATTACCGGCTTTACTATGTTTAATAAGGAATTAAATAAGTTTGAGTATCGCTCGGGAATGGTGATGACAAATATCTTGCTGGCTGATGAAATAAACAGAACAACGCCGAAAACTCAATCTGCCTTACTTGAGGCAATGGAGGAAAAGCAGGTTTCTGTTGATGGAACTGTACATAAGCTGCCAAAGCCATTTATGGTTATTGCTACTCAAAATTGTCATGGTTATGTAGGCACCTTTGCTTTGCCGGAGGCACAGCTAGACAGATTCTTTTTTAAGCTTACTATTGGTTATCCTTCATTAGAGGAAGAGCTTAATATAATTATTGACCGTAAAAATCAAAATCCGATTAATAATGTTAATTCTATTTTATCAAAAGAAGAGATTATTTATCATATAGATTCTGTCAAAAACGTTGATGTAGATAGAAATATTTTAAAGTATATTGTAGCTTTAGTATCAAAAACAAGGCAGGACCCAATGATTGAGCTTGGAGCAAGCCCCAGAGCGTCAATTTCTCTTATGAGAGCGGCTCAAGGATATGCCTATATTAAAGGTCGTAGCTATGTTGTACCTGAAGATGTTATAAGAGTTATTTCAGCTGTCTTATCACATAGAATCATTTTATCACAGGAGGCNAAAATTAAAAANGTTACTATAAATTCTATTCTAAGGAGAATTGTATCCAATGTAACTCCACCATATAGAGGAATGGCTAATGGCTAGATTTAGACTGAATTATTTATTATTAATTTTAATTTCATTTTTACTTAGCTTGGTTTATGAAAGCAGATTATCAAGTGTTTTATTTATTTCACTCGTTATTTTAAGCGTACTTTCCTTTATTGTTTTAATTATAAATTATTTTTTTGTTAGTGTTGATTTTTCAAATAAAAATTACACAATAAACAAAGGGCAGGAGCAGAAAATAATTATAGAAATAAAAAATAAGGGCTTTATGCCTCTGCTTCCTCTTGAGATTATNGGTGAATTGCCTGTAAGCACAGATGGTTTTTTAAAAAAAAGGAAAATTATCACCACCACTCCTCCTTTTAAAAAAACTTATATATCGTTTATGTCTGCTTTTAAATATAGGGGAGTGTATCAATTAAACCTTGATAAAATATATATTTATGATATGCTCAAGCTGTTTAAGCTCTCTAAAAAAATTAATATAAGCAATGATATTATAGTACTGCCTAGAATTATCTCTGTAAATGGAATAAAAGGTGCTATTTCTAATGATAAGGAAATAGAATCNCAATTAATGCAGGGATTTGATAAGTCTGTATTTTCTTCAATTCGTGAATATAGGCAGGGTGATTTATTGCAATCAGTCCACTGGAAATTGTCGGCAAAGCANGATGAGTTGCTTGTAAAACAATATGCAGAGAGTCTTAGCTGTGATTCTGCTGTTGTTTTTGATTATAGCTGTGATAGCACACTTGGAGAGAGAGCTTTTATTGCCTCCGATGCTGTTGTAGAAACTGTTNTTGCAATTTCCCATGCTATTAGTGCTAAAGGTGATGTTGTAAATCTTTTTTGGGAGGATAGCCAAAACGCAGGNAAATTATCTCAAGGTATTTTGAGTGAGTATAAGGACTTTTACAGTTTTTATCAAGATATGTCTTACTTACCGTTTAAAAAGACAAGCTTAAGTACAGGAGATTTGGTTGATTTATCACAAGTGAAGTATATGAATGCTAAAATTATTTATATAGTTTCTCCTTGGTTTAATAAATCGGATATGGAAAAAGTTTATGATCTTGCACGAGATGGAATAAGTCAGATAAATTATTTTTATATTTACAAAAATGAAAATGATGATGCTTCAACGATAATAAATGAATTGAAAAATATAAATATTTCTCAGCTAAAAACAGATGATTTAAAGCTTACTTTGGATAATTTATTAAAGGGAATAAACCTCAGATGAAAAAACAAAAGAAAATAGCAAAAAGTAAATATTCATATTTAATAGATAATAATTATTTTCAGCTAAAGAAAAAATTTGGCGATGTCATTGCTTTTAAGATGATTATTAGCTTAATTATTTCTTCTAGCTTTATAATGATAGTATTAACTTTATTTAGCATAGATTTTTCGACAGGAATAATCATAGGCTCATCACTTATTTTTACATTGATTTTTTGCTGCTTATTTACTTTTTTAAATAAGGATAAAGTAGCTTTAGGCTTTTTTGCAAGTGTTGTTTTATTTCTTTTATATTTTTATAAAAAGATTCAAATACGTTTATACTTATCGAGCTTTATAATGCACTTTCTAGACAGTAAGTACTTTGACACTGCCGAAAGGGCGGCTATTGAAAAATCTCAGCTTACTGAACTAAATACTGAATATGTGCAGTGTATGAGCATTGTATTATTGTTTTTTGCGTACCTAACAGCCTTTATAGTCGGATATTTTACATATGCAAGAGGTAAGACGCTTTTCCCTTTTATATATTTTTCAATCTTAATTTCGCCGGCTTTTTTATCTTTAAAAGCTGATTTTAACATTTGGTTTGTCCCGCTTGTCGCCTGCTTAATGGGGAATTATTCTACATATTCAATGTATGCGTATTATAATGAATTTAATTTTCCTATAAAAAAGGATGAAAAACAGAACAAAAAACTCGTTATTAAAAAATCAAAAGCACCTTGGTTTAAAAATACTTATGATAAATTAATTAATGCATCAAAATATCAATCAGCTGTTTTTATTGTAGCTATACTTACAGTTATATCCTTAACTTTGTCAGCGTTTATTATGCCTAAGGGCAGCTCAATTAATTATGAAAATCTGTATGAATGGGTTAATAAAAAAGGATGGTCGATTGATAATAATATTTTCAATACAGATTCCGAATTTTTCACAAAATATTTTACTACTAATTATGGCGGGTTTAACAACACTCTTGGGATCNCCTCTCCGTCGAATGGAAATAAAGAGGTTTTAAAGGTTATTACCGATAGCAATAAAGAAACTAAGTATCTTCGTGCTGATATAGGCATTAATTTTTTGGATAATTATTGGACGTCGGCAGGGAATTATAATAATCCCTTTGCTGAAGATTTAGATAAACCATTTTATCCTGAGTTTATTCCTTGTATAGCAAGTAGTTTGCTTGATATGATGACAAATTTTAATGGGAGTAATTTCTTTAAATCAGAAAATGTAAATATTGAATATCTCATGGATACTGATGTAGTTTTTATGCCTACATCAATGGTTGATTTTACAATGTTTAAAAATGAAGATTTAAAGTATAGTGGCGATTCTATTTTAAGGAGCAAGGAAAATCACCTTGAAAGCATTAGTTTTCCTATGATTAATACTGTTTCAGTTGAAACGCCTAATTATTCCGATATATTTGAATATTTATCACAAGTTGATGAAAGTGTTATTCAGGCTGGTTCTTTTTTCTCACCTTATATGAGTGAGGAGCAGATAAGTGCATATTTAGAACAAAAAGAACAGTATGATTTATATGTAAAAAATATGTATACCACTGTTCCTGATGAATTTTATTATTTTTTNAATGATTTTTTAAAAGANGAAATTTTTAAAAATGATATTGTATATCCAGATACCATAGANGAAGTTCCAATATTGAAGCTTGAGCAAGCTATTAAGATTAACAATTATTTGAAATACAATTACAAATATTCGCTAGATGCTGTGAATAACATTGAAAATGTTAATCCGATTTATTATTTTCTTAGCGTTTCTAAAGAAGGGCATTGTGCTTTATATGCATCTAGCATGGTGCTTTTGATGAGAACCTTAGGATATCCTGCTAGATATGTGACCGGATTTATTACATCGGGGGAAGGCACGCAAACTTCTGACGGAAAATATGAATATATTTTAAAAGAGAAAAATCTACACGCTTGGGTGGAAGTTTATTTCGATGAGTTAGGCTGGGTATCATTTGACCCCACAGGTTTTTCAAATACTAATGATGAAAATGTTGAATTTACTGAGCAAACCACATCACCACAGACAACTGAAGCCTCAACAGAACAGCCTACTGCACTTACTACAAATGACTCTTCTGTTAGCACGGTCTTTAGTAGCTCACAAGCTGATACTTCACAAGACAGCTCTGATAATAGTGATTCCAAGGATAATAATAAAAATGATTTAGTTATTATCATTATTATCATTGCTTTAGTTTTACTTGTGATGATTGCATTTTTAATTTTTATTATAATGTATTCAAACAAAAGGCATAAGAGCTTGTTTGCTTATTTTTCAAGTAGTAATGATAAAAAGGTTATTTCCCATATGTATTCCGTAATGTATAAGCTTTTGTATTTAGAAGGCTTTAAACCAGAAGATAATGAGCTTCCAGAGGAATTTGCAAAGCGAATGCAGCTGGAGCTATTTGATGAGAGAAAAATTAATAATTTCCACGAAATAATGATGATTTTTATGAAAAATGAATTTTCTTCAAGTAGGATTTCCGATAGCGAATATAAAATTTTATATAATTTTTTGGTAAAGTTGTATTCTGATAACGTTTTAAATAAAAATATTCTTGTGAGAACCTTCTATAAATTAATAATTAAATAGATTTTCATTGAAAAGTAAAATAATTAATGCTATAATATGTTTAATACTTTTAGGGAGGGGTAATATGACTGAAAATGTAAATAAAAAATCAAATGAAATGGAATTCTTTGATGTTGATTCTTTGAGCGGAGAAACAAATAGTTCAACTACTTCAAGCGACAGCACTTCCGAAAGCAGCACATCTAATTGGCAGGAAATTCTAAAAGGACTAGAACAAGCTAATACCAAGACAGAACCTACTGCAAAAAAAGAAAAATCTATAAACGATACACAAAAACCTCATGAGCATAATATTTTAGAAAACAGCTTGCCTAATGATATTGATAAGTATGAAATTAAACCTATAAAACAAACTAATAAAACCTTATCGGTTTTGCTAATAATTTTGTTTATACTTATTTTTATATGTGGTTCTTTAGTGGCTTTACATTTTTTTGATGTAATTAATATTCCTTTTTTAGATAGTCTATTAAATTTTTGAATCAATTTTAATTATTTATTCTTAAAATTATTAGGGATTCTTGTTGTATTACTTGTTAAAAACAATGAAATCTTAAAAATATTAATTTCTTTTTGAAATAAGTTGACAATATTTAATCTTTGTGATAATATAATATAAATAATTAGTGATAGAGGTAGCGAAAAAGATTAGTACCTTTGGAAAACCGCCGGTACGGTAAAGGGAAAGGCAATTTCGCCGAAGGGTATTATTCCGCCGGGGGATAATTCTCTGGTTCATGGCTTAATAGGTTATGGATTGTCATCGATACTGCTTTTGCAGTAGGTATACGGTTGTGTACTATGATGGAGAGCTATCTTTGCTTTTCTCTAGATGCAAACCGGTATAATACCGGTTTTTGTTATATTAAGTCGCTTTGCAAAAAAGATAATAGCAAAGCAAAAAAGAAAGGAAAATCTTATGAGGAAATTTAATGTCGGTATCATTGGTGCAACAGGAATGGTAGGACAACGTTTTGCTATTCTTTTAGAAAATCATCCGTGGTTTAATGTTGTCGTTCTTGCTGCATCACCACGTTCTGCAGGGAAAACCTATAAGGAAGTAGTAGAAAAGAGATGGTGTATGACAAAGCCTATTCCTAAGGCTTTTGAGGATATGATTGTAAGAGATGCAACAGCTNATATTGATGAAATTGCTAAGTCGGTTGATTTTGTGTTCTGTGCAGTTGATATGAAAAAAGATGAAATTAAAGCTTTGGAAGAGAAATACGCAAAGGCTGAAGTTCCTGTAATCTCAAACAATTCAGCACATAGGGGTACCGCTGATGTTCCTATGATTATTCCTGAAATTAATGCTGAGCATGCTGAAATTATTAATGCTCAGAAAAAGCGTTTAGGCACAAAACGTGGTTTTATCGCTGTAAAGTCAAATTGCTCTATACAAAGCTATGTGCCTGCTTTGCATCCTTTACGTGAAAAGTTTGGTATAAAGGATGTTTTGGCTTGCACATATCAAGCAATTTCAGGTGCCGGTAAAACCTTTGAAACATGGCCAGAGATGGTTGATAATCTGATACCATTTATAGGTGGTGAGGAAGAAAAGTCTGAGCAAGAGCCTTTAAAAGTTTGGGGAAAGATTGAGGGAGATAAGATTGTTAATACCGCCTCCCCAAAAATCACGACTCAATGTCTGCGTGTGCCAGTATCCGACGGTCATACAGCAGCAGTGTTTGTAAGATTTGAAAATAAGCCAACTAAGGAAGAAATAATTAAGATTTGGAAGGAATATAAGGGAGAAGCACAAAGCCTTGATTTACCCTCAGCACCAAAGCAGTTTTTAAATTATTTTGAGGAAGATAACTATCCTCAGGCAAAGCTTCACCGTGATTTAGAGGGAGGAATGGCTGTTTCGATAGGACGTTTAAGAGAGGATAGCCAGTACGATTATAAATTTGTATGCCTTTCACACAATACCCTAAGAGGTGCGGCAGGTGGTGCTGTTGAAATGGCCGAATTGCTTGCAGCTAAGGGTTATTTAGATTGATGAAGGGTTATTTCTGAAAGGGAGTTTGTAATGAAAACACCAATTTTTGAGGGTGCGGGCGTTGCCATTGTTACCCCATTTAATGCTGATGGCTCTATAAATTATGAAAAATTTGCCGAGCTTATAGATTTTCAAGTAAAAAATCATACTGATGCAATTATTGTATGTGGCACAACGGGAGAGGCATCAACAACTTCTGATGAAGAGCATCAGGCTTTAATCCGTTTTGCTGTGCAACGTGTAAAGGGCAGAGTGCCTGTAATTGCAGGTACTGGAAGTAACGATACTGAATACGCTACTTATTTGTCTATAAAGGCTAAGGAAGACGGTGCAGATGCTTTATTGCTCGTTACTCCTTATTATAATAAAACCTCGCAGGCAGGGCTTGTGGCACATTTTAAGCATACTGCCGACAGGGTTGATTTGCCAATAATTTTATACAATGTTCCTAGTAGAACGGGTGTATGTATTGCAGTTGATACATACAAGGAGCTATCCGAGCATAAGAATATTGTTGCAGCTAAGGAGGCATCAGGAAATATCAGCCATATTGCTAAGGTTGCAGCTGAAACTGATTTGGTGATATATTCGGGTAATGACGACCAGATTACACCTATTATGTCACTTGGTGCAAAGGGAGTTATTTCAGTTAGCTCAAACTGTATTCCAAAAGAAACACATGATATTGTTGATTTATATTTAAAGGGCAGAGTTAAGGAAAGCTGTGAATTGCAGCTAAAATACTTAGATTTTATGAACAATTTGTTCTGTGATGTAAATCCTATTCCAGTAAAAGAGGCGATGAATCTCATGGGTATGAATGTAGGGGAATGTCGCTTACCATTAGTAGGATTGAGTACTGATAACAAGGAAAAGCTTAAAAACTCCATGAAAAAAATCGGTTTAATATAAAATTAAGGAAGTAGTTTTGATATGATTAAGATAGCTGTTACAGGTGCCTGCGGAAAAATGGGCAGGGTAATTTCAGAAATAGTAAAGGGTAGGGACGATTGCAAGGTTATTGCTGGGATTGATATAGCAGGTGAAGCTTATGATGATTTTCCCGTATATAAAAAGCTCTTTGATATGGATGAAAAACCTGATGTTATAATCGATTATTCGCATAATTCTGCACTTGTAGATTTGCTTACTTATGGTAAAAATTATAATATACCACTCGTAATTGCAACAACGGGTTTTTCAGATGAACAGATTGCTGAAATTCATAAGGCATCTCATCTTATACCTATTTTCTTTACCTTTAATATGTCGCTTGGTATTAATCTTTTGGCTGAGCTTGCTAAAAAGGCTGCCAGTGTACTTGGCAATCAGTTTGATATTGAAATTGTTGAAAAACATCACAATCAAAAGAAAGATGCTCCATCAGGTACGGCTATCATGCTGGCAGAAGCTATAAATGAGGAATTTGACGGAAATAAAAGATATGTTTATGACCGACATAATTCTCATAAGCCGAGGGAAAAAGACGAAATCGGAATGCACGCTATAAGAGGTGGCACGATAGTAGGCGAGCATGATGTAATTTTCGCTGGAAGAGATGAAGTGATTACTTTATCTCATACAGCCCAATCAAGAGAAGTTTTTGCATCTGGTTCAGTAAATGCTGCTGTTTTTATTCAAAACAAGGCAAAAGGACTGTATGCAATGTCAGATTTAATAGGAAAGTAGGGAAGTATTATGATTAAAGTTTTTGAGGATATATCAGTAGTCACTTTTAAATCACTTTCAGCACAAAAGCCCATTGTAAACTTTATTTTAGAAAAGGCAGCTAAAGAGGAAATAAATATTGATATGATTTCACTTTCCGCTTTGGTTTCTGATAAGCTTAGCTTTGGTTTTACTTTTTGCGATGATGATTTGCCAAAGCTGCTTGATGCTTTAAAGGACATTCGCTCACAGTACGATGCTGCTCCTTTAGTAAGCAGTGGAAATTGTAAAATACTTATTAAGACTGATGAAATGCGTGAGCAAGCGGGCTTTGCCTCAAAAGTATTCAGCTTGCTAGCAAAGGTAAATACTGAAATTTTACTTGTAACAACTAGTGACGATGAAATTTCTTTGCTTATTCGTGGCAGTGATTTGACAGATGCTTTAGAAGCTTTGGAAAATCTATAATTAGATATCTTGTATACTTTGTATACAAGAAGATATCTATCGGGAATTTTTCCTATATGTTAAGCACACCACTATATTTTTCACAAACGTGTAAAATATAGTGGTGTTTTTCTAGTTATTTGTATTTAGTTTGAAATCACTACTGCATTAATTTTGCAATAAGGATTTTTTAGCTGGTTTTTTCTTTCCTATAATTATGGAAATAATCGTCACGATTAATTCGGTTAAGACAAAGGAAAGCCATATTCCTGTCATTCCTAAAATCTTAGCCATAATATAAGCAAGAGGTATAATCAGCAAAAATCCTCTTAATACTGATATTATAAAAGCTTTTTTAGGTGAATCAACAGCACTGTAAAACGATGATAGAACAATATTTATACTAGCGAAAATAAATCCGGCAAAGAATATTCTTATCCCTTCCTTAGCTATATTATATAATTCGACACTTTTCTCACTATTGAAAACTGAAATAATCCCATCANTAAATAAAAGAGAGGCGATATATATTATTATTGAAAATGTAATAGTAGTGAATATTCCCAGCTTTAAAATTCTGCTTAAATCGGTTTTGTTATTTTCTGATTTAGCAGTNCTTGCAAGNGGTTGAATACCTTGACCTATTCCTGAAAAAATAATCAGTGCTACAAGTGATATGTTTGTTATTATTCCATATGCTGCTACGCCTATTACACCATTGATTTTTAATATAATTATATTGAATACTAGCATAACAATTCCTGAGGAAATTTCAGTAATAAAGCTTGAAATTCCAAGCTTGCATATATTGAAAGCATCTTTAATGGATAAAAATTTTCCAGAAAAATGAAAAGTATTTTTCTTTTTAATAAAATGTCTGCTAAGTATAATTAAGCTTATAATTGGAGCTAGGCAGGTAGATATTGCCGCACCAAACATTCCCATTTTTAATATAAAAATAAAAATCAAATCTAAAATTATGTTCGACGTACTGCCAATAATCATAGCTAACATAGGCAGCTTTGGATTATTGTCATTTCTTATAAATGCCTGATATATGCTGTTTAACATAAAAGCAGGTGCAAATATCATAATTGTCTTAATATATTCTTGCGTCATAGGAATAATATAATCTTTTGCACCGAATAAAACTGTTATTTCTCTGGAAAAGAATATTCCCAAAAGCATAAATATAATTCCTATACTTATTCCTAAAAAAATAGTTAGTGTATAGATTTTGTTTGCCTTTTCCTGCTCTTTATTTGTTGAAATAAGCTTATAGACAGTCGCACCACCTATTCCTACCATTAATGAAAGTGCAAATATTAAGCTGTATACAGGTAAAGCAAAATTCAATGCTGTGATTCCGTCAGAATGTAGTGCATAAGACATAAAAAAGGTATCGGATAGTATGTATATTGACATTCCTACCATGCCAAGAACGTTAAAGCTAACGTATTTTATAAATTTTTTTGTTATAGTATTCAAGCTTCCTCCATGAAAAGCAGTTTAAAAAATAAGACAAGCATGACTATTATAGTTTATTATGTGATAAAAGTCAAATATAAAAAAGTAAAAATCATTGGAGAATTTCCAATGATTTTTACTTGAAGGAATTAAATATATAATTTTTACGAAATACTCTTTTGGATAAAATCACTCTTCCATCTGTTTACCAAAATACATAGCTCCGGCTTGTACTAACGCTGTTTGAGTTTGGTCGGCATATTTATGGTTATCAGCTGAAAGCAGCATGATAGCACCACTTACATCACCCTGAGATAGTATTGGCACACATACCAATGCATGCCTATCAACGCCCTCAATCGGATTTAGTTTTGCATCCTTTTCATCTTTATAAATATGTGTTTTTCTTTCCTCCATCAAATCCTCTAAAGATGCGGAAACACGTCGCTCCATAACTTCTTTTTTTTGCATTCCTGCTGCTGCTATAACATGATCTCGATCACATATAATAGCAGGAATACCGCTAACCTTAGCTAACACCTCTGCATATTGTCCGGCATAATTTGATATTTCGCCAACGGGAGAATATTTTTTGAAAATAACTTCTCCATCTACGCTTGTATAAATTTCAAGTGGGTCTCCTTCACGTATTCTCATTGTACGTCTTATTTCCTTTGGGATAACTACACGTCCTAAATCATCGATTCTTCTTACTATACCAGTAGCTTTCATATATATTTCCTTTCATTTTATAATAGGGCAAAAAGCCTTGATACTATTCTATTTTTGTGAGGATAATTTTATATAATTCATCATCATAAAAAATCGAATATAATGGTAAAACAAAATATTTTTACCTTTTATGTAAGTAGTATTTTCAATAATATCTTTTTTATACTAATATAAAATGGTAATTTTCTTTAATAACAAGCATATAATGTACAAACTTATTAGGAGGTTTTCTATGAAAAAAATAACAAGAATTTTTTTAGTTGTTTTTATTTTAAATATATTTATTTTCAAAACAAATATTGTTGCTGAAGAAAATGAAAAATCAAAGCAATCCTCGATTCTTATTGAACAAAGTACTGGGCAGGTTTTATATCAGAATAATGCCTCTGAAAAGGTTCAGGCAGCGTCGCTAAATAAGCTTATGTCGATGCTTTTGTGGGCTGAAGATATAAAGTCAGGGAAATATAGCTTAGATGATATGGTTACAGCTTCAATAAATGCTGAGAATACCAAAGGCTCTAGCATATGGCTTGTTTCAGGAGATACTGTTAGTGTAAAAGAGATTTTAATGGCAGTAACAATTGCTAGTGCTAATGATGCAACAGTTGCATTAGCTGAGTTTTCAGCAGGGAGCGAATCAGAATTTGTAAATAGAATGAACGCTCGTGCCTCAGAGCTTGGTATGAATAATACAAGCTTTAAAAATAGCACTGGAATATCGGCAGAAGGTCAGTATACTACGGCTCATGATATAGCAATTGTCACAAAAGAATTATTTAATCATGATATATATAATGAGTTTTATTTAATTCAGCTGGAATATATAAGAGAAGGTAAAGCACAGCTTGTAAACACAAATAGAATGATTAGAAAATATAAGGGAATAATAGGGGGGAAGTATGGAGAAGATGAGAAATCAGGCTCATGTATCAGTGTTGGTGCGAAAAAGAATGATATGAATCTAATCGCAGTAGTTTTAGGAGCAGGTGATTATGATAAAGCTGAAGAGGAGGCAACAAATCTTTTAAATAAGGGCTTTGAGGAGTTTGAAATATTTAAGCCTGTGATTGATACATCTAAGCTTGTAAATGTTCGTGTTAAAAGAGGTACTAAAAATTCAGTTGGAATAATGGTATCGGGTACAGTATTCAGCATTCTCCCGAAAAGTAGGGAAGAAGATATTGAATATAAATATAGTATAACTGATGAGCTAAAAGCACCAATAAAAAAAGGGCAGCAGGCAGGAACATTGAGGGCGTATTTAGGAGATGAAATAATTTTTCAAAGTCCGATAGTTTGCTCGGAGGATATAGAAGAAATGAATTTTTTTAAAAGCCTAACACTACTGCTTAAATCGTTATTCTATGTATGAATACACAAAAAACATTATTTTTAATAAGTATAACTAGTGAAAGTGCATGAAAAATTAGCATTTCTTTCGTTTGAACATACAAAAGTAAAAATGTATCATAAAATCTCTTGCATTATAGTAAAATTTCAGTTATAATAGAATTACAGAACAAATTGAAGGAGAATGAAATGGCACTTTTATTAAATGACAAGTATATAAAAGAGTTTGTCAATGAGGATGAACTGGAGGGGATTCTNCCCAGTGTAAAAGCTGCTCACGACAGCTTGACAAATCGTGATGGGTTAGGAAATGATTTTTTAGGATGGTTGGATTTACCAACTAATTATGACAAGGAAGAGCTTGAGAGAATTAAANCTTCCGCTAAAAAGATTCAGTCTGATAGCGAGGTGCTTGTAGTAATAGGAATTGGTGGCTCTTATCTCGGAGCTAGGGCTGTTATAGAACTATTAAAGTCTACTTTATATAATTCTATTGCTGCAAATACAAAGAAAACACCACAGATTTTCTTTGCTGGTAATTCTATTAGTCCTACTTATTTAAATGAAGTAATTAGCCTTGTCAAGGATAAGGATTTTTCTGTAAACGTCATCTCAAAATCAGGTACAACCACTGAGCCGGCTTTAGCATTCCGTATATTTAGAGAATTGCTTGAAGAAAAGTATGGCAAGGATGGTGCAAAACAAAGAATATATGCTACAACCGATAAGGCAAGAGGTACTTTAAAAGAGCTTGCTGATAAAGAGGGGTATGAAAGCTTTGTTATTCCTGATGATGTAGGAGGACGTTTTTCTGTTCTTACAGCTGTTGGGTTGCTTCCTATTGCAGTTTCCGGCTGCAATGTAGAAGAATTGCTTAAAGGCGCAAGGCAGGCTCAGCAAGACTTCAGTATTTGCGATTTAGAAAAAAATGCTTGCTATAAATACGCAGCTTATAGAAATATTTTCTATAATAAGGGTAAGTCACTTGAAATGCTGGTAGCCTATGAAAACAGCTTTGTAATGTTTGCTGAATGGTATAAGCAGCTCTTCGGTGAGAGTGAGGGCAAGGATAATAAGGGAATTTTCCCTGTTTCGGCTACATTCTCTACGGATTTACATTCATTAGGTCAATATATTCAGGATGGCAGACGCTTATTGTTTGAGACAGTTGTTCATTTTGGCAAGCCACAAAATGATTATTTTGTAAAAAATGATGAAAATAACCTTGACGGTTTGAACTTTTTATCAAATCAAAATATGAGTATTGTAAATCAAAAGGCTTTTGAGGGTACTATTCTTGCACATAGTGAGGGGGGTGTTCCTAACCTTGTTATTGAAGTCCCTGAAATAAACGAGCATGAAGTAGGCTATATGATTTACTTCTTTGAAAAAGCTTGTGCTGTCAGCGGATATATGCTAGGTGTAAATCCATTTAATCAGCCAGGGGTTGAAAGCTATAAGAAAAATATGTTTGCTCTGCTTGGAAAGCCGGGATATGAGGCAGACAAGGCAAGACTTGAGGAAAGGCTAAAGTAGGATTCTTTAGAATTCTTAAATATACAACAGGAGGTTTATTATGATTAAACTAATTACAGGTAAAAAAGGTTCTGGCAAGACAAAAATTTTAATCGATGCAATTAACAAGGCTGAAGAAATTACTAAGGGTAATGTAGTAGCGATTCAAATAGGCTCCTCTTTAAATTTAAATGTTTCCCACAGAATAAGACTTATCAACATCGAGGACTGGGATATTAATGATTACAATAGTTTTTATGGTTTGATTGCTGGTGTTTTAGCTTCTGATTATGATGTTACACATATTTTTGTTGATGGCATTTTTAGAATTGTAGGAAGAGATTATGAAAAAGTTTCTGAGCTTTTTGATAAAATTGACAAAATTACAGATGATGTCGAAGTTACATTAACTGTTTCTGCTGATGAATCGGAGCTTAATGAAGGTATTCTAAAATTTAAAAAATAAGATAAAAAAGCTCTGTCGATTAAGACAGAGCTTTTTTCTTGTTTTATTGAATTATCCTAATTTCTTTTCAAGAATATCAAGCTGTTCTTTCAGCTCAGCGGGGAGTCTATCACCAAATTTGCTGTAAAATTCGTGAATACCCTTAACTTCTTCNTTCCAAAGGTCGATATCAACTGAAAGCAATTCCTTGATTATATCAACNTTGATTTCATCTTCAATACCATTAATATTAATATCTTCAGGCTTTGGCTCATATCCGATAGGAGTTTCAACAGCGTCAGCATTTCCAGCAACACGCTCAATAATCCAGTCAAGAACACGCATATTGTCACCGAATCCTGGCCAGATAAACTTGCCGTTATCATCTGTTCTAAACCAGTTTACATGGAAAATCTTTGGAGCTTTGTCGCCAAGTTTTTCTCCCATTTCAATCCAATGCTTAAAATAATCACCCATGTGATAACCACAGAAGGGAAGCATAGCCATAGGGTCACGACGTACTACACCGACAGCACCAGCAGCAGCTGCTGTTGTTTCAGATGCCATTGTAGAGCCGATAAATACACCATGGTTCCAATCTCTTGCTTGATATACCAGTGGAGCAGTTTTTGCACGGCGTCCGCCGAAAATCATTGCAGAAATAGGCACACCTGCTGGATTATTAAATTCTGNTGAAACGCAAGGACAATTAATAGCAGGAGCAGTAAAGCGGCTGTTTGGATGAGCAAGCTTACCACCGTTTGCAACATAATCAGGGCCGTTTACTTCAGCACCCTTCCATTCAATAGCATTTACTGGAGGGTTTTTGTCAAGGCTTTCCCACCATACTGTCATATCATCTTTATTAATAGCAACATTAGTGAAAATTGTATTTTTCTTTGTGGATTCTAGTGCGTTAAAGTTTGATTTTTCATTAGTACCAGGNGCAACTCCAAAGAAGCCGTTCTCAGGGTTAATAGCATAAAGACGGCCATCAGCACCAGGCTTTAACCATGCAATATCGTCGCCTACTGTCCATACCTTATAGCCTTTATTGCGATATCCTTCAGGAGGAATGAGCATAGCCAAATTTGTTTTTCCACAAGCAGAAGGGAAAGCAGCAGAAACATATGTTGTTTCACCATTTGGCTTTTCAATTCCGAGAATAAGCATATGTTCAGCCATCCAGCCCTCGTTCTTACCTTGGAATGATGCAATACGTAGAGCAAAGCATTTTTTACCTAGTAATACATTTCCACCATAAGCAGAGTTAATAGACCAAATAGTATTATCCTCAGGGAAATGCACGATATAACGATTTTCAGGGTCTACATTAGCTTTTGAGTGCAAGCCTCTAACAAAGTCATTGGAGGTATCTCCGAGGTTTTTAAAAGCATCCTCACCCATTCTTGTCATTATATCCATATTTAAAACAACATAAATAGAGTCAGTTAATTCAATTCCTACTTTAGCTAAGGGTGAGCCGATAGGTCCCATTGAATAAGGGATAACATACATTGTTCTACCCTTCATAGCACCGTCAAATAAGGGGCTAAGCTTTGCGTACATATCCTTGGGATCGGACCAATTATTAGTTGGACCTGCGTCTTCCTTGTTTTTAGTGCAGATAAAGGTTCTATCCTCTACACGTGCAACATCGTTTTCAGCGGTTCTGTGATATAGACATCCGGGAAGTTTTTCTTGATTGAGTTCAATCATTTCACCAGTTGAAATAGCCTCATCACGTAGGGCTTTCAGCTGTTCTTCACTTCCGTCAATCCATACAATTTTGTCGGGTTTTGTAAGTGCAGCACACTCATCAACCCATTTCAGTACATTCTGATTTTTGGTCATTGTTCTGTTTCCTTTCTTGATTTGAACCGATTTTCGATAACTATATCAAACACCGGATTTAAGAAGTAATTTTGTCCTCTTGACAAAATCAACTTCTCCCTTAAATAACATTATATATTATAATTTGCAATACGTCAAGATGAAAATTGCAAAAAACGCATAAAAATTAAAATTTTTATTATATACTTTTAACAAATAATAGAAAACTATACTTTTATACTCTGTTTTTTGTAGTATAAAGAAATAAAACACTGTTTGAAGTTTATTTTATATATAAATATTTAAAAGTACATTTGATAATCAATTAACAATGCAGGAAATAATGAAGCCAACTTGCAATTAGTTTATACTTTATTTACATAATTAATTATATCAAAATAAGTAAGTTACAACAAAGACGCAGCCTCTTTATCAAGTACAAAAGTAACATTTCTGTGCAGCTGCAATACAGAAGCGGGGACTTTTGGCGTAATATTGCCTTGAATTGTAGCTTTGATAATTTCACTTTTTTCCTTACCACTTGCCAGCAATATTATTTTTTTAGCCATCATAATAGATTTTATACCCATTGTGATAGCCATCTTTGGCACTTCTGAAATGTCATTAAAAAAACGACTGTTAGCTTTGATTGTATTTTCGGTGAGTTTTACAGCAAATACGTTTTTATTGAAAATATCACAAGGCTCATTAAAGCCTATATGACCATTTCCACCAATTCCAAGCACCTGCAAATCGATTTCAGCATTAGAAATAAGCTTATCATAACGTTTTGCCTCAGCGTCTGCTTGACCTTCATTGATATTTCCATTAGGAACATTTGTTTTGCTTTTATCAATATCGATATGGTTAAATAAATTATTATCCATAAAATATCGATAGCTTTGCTCGTGATTTTCGGGCAAGCCTATGTATTCATCAAGATTATATGTAGTAATATCTTTAAAGCTGATTTCTCCGTTTTCGTACATTTTTATAAGACTCTGATACATACCTACTGGTGTTCCACCTGTTGCTAGGCCTAGTGATGATGATGGTTTTAGCTTAATTTGTTCGGCTACGATATTTGCTGCTTTAATGCTCATCTCTTCATAATTATCAGCAATAATAATCTTCATAAAACCCTCCTTTTAAAAAATTAACTTTGATTATAAATAGCACAAAATCCCTTTGATGAGATATTTTTATCAACAAAGGGATTGCTTTTTTATACGGGATGAACGCCGTTCTTTTTATCGGCATGAATAGAATCAATGCCTAATTTTTTATCCTTGCGTTTTTCAAAGAATTTAGTAGCAACCTGTCCAAACATTGCGTAGCTTAGAACATCTTCTTCCTGCTCAATCCATTGCTCACATTCTTTTTTCAGTGTTTCAAGCTCAGGCTTTAATAAGTCAGCGGGGCGACATTCAATAGGATTTTCATCTCCGATAATCTTTTTACGGAAATCAGGGTCGATAGGTTCAGGAGTTTTACCATATTCACCTTTTACAAGCCCCTTAAATTCCTTGGTAACAGTCTTGTATCTTTCACCCATTATTACATTAAATACAGCTTGTGTACCTACTATTTGTGATGAAGGAGTAACAAGGGGAGGGAAACCGGCATCGGCACGTACACGAGGAACTTCCTTTAATACTTCCTCAAGCTGATCGCTTTTGCCAGCTTGTTTTAGCTGTGAAACAAGGTTTGACAGCATTCCACCAGGTACTTGATATAGCAATGTATTGGCATCGACACCAAGCATTTTTGGGTCAAGCAAGCCATTGCTGAGATATTTTTGACGAAGAGTATTGAAATAATCACGAACTTCATTAAGCTTTACAAGGTCAAGTCCTGTATCATATTCAGTACCCTGTAATGCAGCAACCATTGACTCAGTAGCAGGGTGGGAAGTACCCAATGCTAGAGGTGATATTGCTGTATCAATAACATCTACCCCAGCCTCAACCGCCTTTAGATGAGCCATTGAAGCAAGACCCGAGGTATAATGTGAGTGCAGTTGAATAGGAATTTTTACAGCACTTTTTAAAGCCTTTACAAGGTCATATGCAACATATGGCTTAATTAGTCCTGCCATATCTTTAATACAGATGCTATCTGCACCTTCATCTTCAAGCTGCTTTGCAAATTCGACAAATTTTTCAGTGCTATGGACAGGGCTAATCGTATATGAAATACAAGCTTGGAAATGTGCACCTTCTTTTTTAGTAGCCTTAATAGCTGTTTTCATATTTCTTATATCGTTTAAAGCATCAAATATTCTGATAATATCAATGCCATTGCTAACACATTTTTGAACAAAATATTCTACAACATCATCAGCATAATGACGATAGCCCAGCATATTTTGACCTCTGAAAAGCATTTGAAGTTTTGAGTTTGGCATCTCTTTACGGAGAATACGCAGTCTTTCCCATGGGTCTTCGTCTAAAAAGCGTAAGCAAGCATCAAAAGTAGCACCGCCCCAACATTCAACAGAATGATAACCTATTTTATCTATTGTGCTAAGGATTGGNAGCATTTCGTCCATTGTCATTCTTGTTGCAATAAGGGATTGATGTGCATCACGCAAAACTGTTTCAGTTATTTTAACCTTTGCCATTTAATATGCTCCTTTCAGCGTTATTCCAAAGTGATAATAACATCGCCGGCACTTATGCTATCACCTTTAGAAACATTTACAGAAGCTATTACACCATCGACTCCTGCTACTATATCATTTTCCATCTTCATAGCCTCAAGAATAGCTACAACAGTACTAGCCTCAACCTTGTCGCCTACCTTTACCTTTACATCAATAATGCTGCCAGGCATAGGTGCATCTATTATTACCGAGCCTGATTGTCCTGATGGCTTACTTTCAGCTGGTGCAGGTGCGGCAGGGGCAGCAGCCTGTGCTTGAACCGGTGCAGGTGCAGCGTTAGTGCTAATAGGTGCAGNTGCAGGAGCTGAGCCATTGCTTTCTTCTACAACAACATCGTAGGTTTTACCATTTACTGTGATATTATATCTTTTCATAAAAATACCCTTTCAATATATATTTATTTACAAATTAGAATATAAAATTAACGTGTTTTTTAGCAGGATTGCAAACCCTCTTACTATCAATAGAATCAAGTGCTTTTATTAATTCGGTCTTAGTTTCTTGTGGTGAAATAACACTGTCTACAAGTCCGTTTTCAGCAGCAGAATAAGCACTTGCATTTTCATTAATATATTTATTAATAAGGTCTTTTTCAGTTTGCTTTGGATTATCAGAATTGCTTATTTCATCTGCATATAAGAAATTAACTGCGGCCTGTGGTGCCATAGCAGCAATAATTGATTGTTCCCAAGCAAATGAAATATCAATTCCTGCATTTTTTCCAGCAAGTGCAATATACGCAGAAGAATAAGCTTTTCCAGTGATTACGCTTATTTTAGCAGTAGTAGCATTAGCATATACTTGTGCAAGTCTTGCACTATCACGGATTGATCCCGAAATTTCAGCTTTTGAGGAAGGCTCAAATCCCTCGGTATCAATAAATGTTATAACAGGCAGGGAAAAAGCATCGGCAAAGCTCACAAGCTTAGCAATTTTCACTGTATCGTCAGCAGTTAGCTTTCCATTTACGCAAACATATGCCACAGTGTGCCAGTCAAGGCTTCCTATTACTGTTTTAGCTGAATCTCCAAAGTCTTTATATAATTCAATACTATTTTCATTTGATGATATTGCATTTATTAATTCAACCCCTGATAGGGAAGAGGTGATTTTTACATCATCGGAATTTTCTTGAGCAGAAATACCACTATCAAGATTATTTTTAGGCAAAATACCCAGCAAAGTTTTTGCTTTTTCAATAGCTTCATCAGAATTTTCAGTTGTTATTGCACTTACACCAGACTTTGCACTGACTTCAGCAGAGCCGGAAAGCTCATTGCTATCTTTTGCTACAAAAGGAGCAGTTAAAAACAGCTCAGCATCCTTTGTCATAATAACAAAGTCGGATAAGGTAGTAATTAAAGCCTGTGCTCCTGCACTTACACCATTTACAATAGAAATTTGAGGCACCACACCTGAAAGCTTTGTAGCCTTAGCTAAAATCTCGCTATAAGCTGATAAAAGCTTTGCACCCTCAATGATTTTTCCACCGTTAGAATTAAAAATTCCTACTATTGGACAACCATTTTTTACAGCAAGCTCATAAGCTTTTTTGATTTTTCTAGCACCCTTTTCGTCCATAGCACCATTATTGTTGTCGCCATCTTGTGCAAAAGCACAAACAATGGTACCGTTTACAAATCCTGTGCCAACACAAACAGGAGTAGGAGAATACTTATCTAGCTCTAAGAAAGTATTTTCATCAAAGAGCTTAAGCAAAAGCTCTCTAGCATTACAAGCGTGAACTGTATGCTGAATGTTTTCTAAAGAATTTTTATCAGACATTTTTCCCTCCGTATATTATATTGCTATACTAGCTTAGTATATATTATTAAAGTTATTGAAAAACGCAATAACTAAAAACGACATTACTATAATTATAACTTATTTTAATAAAAAAAACAAGTGAATTTTAAAGAAAAACAAAAACTTTGTTAATTTTTTTACAAAATAAAAGGGAGTATGCCTCCCTTTATTTCAATTATTTACTTTTACAACCATTACTATCAAAGAAAAATTCAATATCAACTTTACTTTGCTCATGACTAGCTATATTTAGAGCATTAATTGTTTTCAGCTTATCATCACTAAGCTTTGAAAAATCAGCAAAATCTCTATTGTTAATTAATGCAAAATTCATTGCTGCACGTATTGTACCATCAAGAAAAATCTCTTTATTTTTAATAAATCTTATATCGGTGAAAATAATTTCTTCCTGCTCAAGCTTTATTGTGCAGCTAGCAAGTATTTTCAAATTATCTTCCGCCGAAAAGCATATTTCACCATTGTCATTGATGTTTTTCGTAATTTTAATCATTCTTAGTTTTTAATAACCTTCTTAGTCCTCTTAGTTCTTCCGTTGTTAAATCTCTATATTCACCTGGTTTTAACATACCAAGCTTTAAATTTCCTATATGTGTGCGTTTTAGACGAATAATTTCAGCACCAACAGTTTCACACATTTTTCTTATTTGACGATTTCTGCCCTCTTTGATTATAAATTGAAGTACGGTTCTTTCGCTTTCCTCAGCAAGAACATGAATGATACAAGGCAGAGTCTTTTTATCATCAATAATGACACCAGCCATAAGCTGTGCTATATCCTCTTCAGAAATCTTGCCTTTAATAGTAACTCGATAAGTCTTACTGATTTGACTAGAGGGGTGCATTATTTCATTTGCAAAGGCACCATCATTTGTTAAAAGCAAAAGTCCCTCGCTGATTTTGTCAAGTCTGCCAATAGGATAGACCCTTTCAGAAACACCTTTCATAAGGTCATTAACTGTTTTTCTGCCTCTGTCATCACTCATTGTCGTTACATAACCACGTGGCTTATAGAGAATTATGTAGCGTAAATTTGATTGTGTACTAATATTTTGTCCATCAATACTTATTAAATCTTTGGCGGGGAGAGCTTTGTCGCCCAGCTTTACTGGCCGTCCATTCAGCTTTACACGACCGTCTATCATTAATTGCTCTGCTTTTCTGCGAGAACAATATCCACTATCTGCAATTATTTTTTGAATTCTTATTTTTTCCATATTATCCTATCTAATTCCAATGAATTTTAATATTTTATCCCATATTCCCATTTTATTTTCACTAACGCTTATAGCTTGTGCTGTTTTTATGGGAAATTGAGCAATAATCTTTCCATTTGTAATATATTGTATTGTTCCGATTTCCTTACCTTCATCAAAACCTGCATAAACAAATTTGGGTAAAAGAAGCTTTGTCCTAATTTGTTCCTTATACTGCTTCTGAACGTTTACTTCAAGTGATGTATCAACTGCAATATTAACAAATTCTTGTTCAGCACCAACAACAGGCACGGTTATACTGCTATCACTGAAAATCACCTTAATTTTTTCATATTGTGAAAAGCCAAAATCAAGCATATTTTTATGGTCATTCCAATCATCGGGAGCATTTAAGGTGACAGCAATTAAAGTAATTCCGTTTCTCTTAGCAGCTGAAACAAGGCATCTTCTTGCATTGTCTGTAAAACCAGTTTTTACACCGATAGCACCCTCATAGCTTGATAAAAGCTTATTAGAATTTTTAAGCCAACGAGGTGAAACAGGATTTCCAAATTCTGATTTTAAGCTTTGCTTTGAGCAGATTTCCTTGAAAATTGGGTTTTTCAAGGCATATGCAGTTAATTTAGCTAAATCACTTGCAGTTGTATAATGGTTTTGTGCATCAAGCCCTGTGGCAGTGACAAAATTAGTATCATTTAGCTTTAATTCCTGAGCCTTGTTATTCATCATATCGATAAACTTTCCAATGCTACCGGAAACATTGACAGCAGCTGCGTTTGCAGCGTCATTTCCAGAGGGTAAAAGCATACCTTGAACTAATGCAAGGCGTGTAACGATATCACCCTTTTTCAATCCCATTGAAGTACCTTCAACATTAATGGCATAATCATCTACTGTGAATTTTTTGTCAAGCTCACCGGCTTCAATAGTTAAAATAGCGGACATTATTTTTGTAGTGCTGGCCATAGCACGACGTTCGTTTTCGTTTTTAGCATATAAAATTTCGCTTGTTTCAGCGTTAATTAATATAGCTGATGCCGCACTAATATTACCGGTAAATTGTGAAACCTCATTATCAGTTGTGATAGCACTTTGCTGATATTCTTCACCATTTGCCATAGGCGGATTTTGCATATAGACAAAAATAATTATCGCTATTATAAAAGATAAAACTTTTTTAAAAATATTCATATTCCCCTCCGTTATGCATTAGCTTGTATAATTTTATGCTTTCAGCAGGGGAATAATGCTAGTTTAATTATCCTTTTTTGAGAATATATCCTTTACCTTATTAATAAGCTCAGGCGCACCTGAAATCAAGCTATCAATAGCAGAGGGAGTATCTTGCATATGGAGCATTTTTACTTCTCCGTCTTTTGAAATAACAATGAAAGCCTCAGGTTTGATTGAAATTCCAGCACCAGAGCCGCCTGCAAATAAATTTTTAGGTAGGGAGGAGGGCAAATCAGATCCTCCTGCTACAAAACCAAATGAAACCTTCGATATAGGGATAAGAATAGTCCCATCGGGGGCAGTTATAGGTTCTCCGACGATAGTATTAACATCGACTAGCTCACGAATTTTTTGCATAGCCGTACTCATTAGTCCTTGAATTGGATGTTCAGCCATTTTTTACTTCCTTTCTTGCCTTAGTAGGCACAGCAGTTTTATTAATATTTTTAATATAGTTAATTACAAATGAAATCGCAAGTGCAATTACAGTAAAAACACGAACTTTAACATAAAAATCAACATCATATTTTGTTTTCTTTAAGTCAAAATCAGCATTAACTTCAATCCTGTCAGAATCCGTACTTAAATTCATAGTAGCCGCAACCCAGCCTAAAATATTTCCTATAATCATATTAAACGAACCAAAGCTCATTGCAGTAGAATAAGCGTCACTTCCGCCTACGATAATATTCAGTGCTTTAATTTTAATATGAATTCTTTTAATAAATTTTAATAAAGGATTTTTAGCACTATCGATTATTTCTTTTATCTGATTATATTTCTTTGATAAAAGCTTGAGCTTTTCATCAAAGGAAAGCTTTTTTCCTTTGAAATCATTTTTTTTACTGCTTTCGGTTTTATCAGTTTTATTAGTATTATTATTTTCAAAATGCTTTATTTCTTTTTGAGAAGCTTCAAAGTCTTTGTCATTTACACTATTTGTAATATCCCGATTATCTTTAACTTCCTGATGATTTTGCGATACTATATTTTCTGCTTTTTTCTTTGGTTTTTTGCGTTTTTCTTTCTTTTTCTCTTTTTCATCATTCTGAGGTAATAGCTGAAATGAAAGAAACAAATATTTTAACTTTAGAGTGACATCATCATTTATTTGAATGGAAATAACAATAAATCTGCTGAATAAAAAAATAAAAAACAGCAAAATGCCGATAAAAATTATCCAGCCCATTAAAAACCTCCATAATCATTGATTATCACTAAAGCTTTCCTCATCTAAATCTATCTCAAAAGCCTTTACTTCAGGATTTATTTCATCAAATTCCATTTGATCAGAAACACTAGGAATATCGGGCAGCATACCGATACTGCTTAATCCAAAGCACCTTAAAAAATTATCTGTTGTTGTATAAGCTAGAGGTTTTCCAGGTAAATCCAATCGACCGTATTCCTCAAGCAAGCCTTTCTCTACAAGATTATTTACTACCGAGGAGCTGTCCGTACCTCTTACTTGTTCTATAAAAGCTTTTGTAACGGGCTGATTGTAAGCGACAATCGCTAATACCTCCATTGCTGCATTTGATAAGAGAGTATCTCTTTTAGTTTCAAATGCAGATTTAATAAACTTAGAAAATTCTTCTCTTGTTGCCATTTGAAAGGAATCCTCAAGCGTAAGAATTATTAATGCACTTTTATTTCTTTCATACCTCTCATTGAGAATATATACACACTCAAGAATTTGCTGTGTATTTAGCTTAACTGAATTTGCCAGTTTTGTGATATTGCACGGTTCACCAAGGGCAAACAAAACAGCTTCAACTGAGGCAATATTTTCAGGTGTAATTTCTTTATTCATCTTGCCTCCTTATTATTGACTGATTTTGGCATTAAAATACAAAACGGAATTATCATCTGAAAAAGCAATTCGACCAGCTTTGACAAGCTCCAGCAAGGCTAGAAAGGTAGCGACAGCTTCCGACCGAGAAAGTCCATTATAAAGATGATTAGTAAGTATATTTCCACCGCTTTTAAGCCTTTTTAAAACATATACAACCTGTGTAAATACTGAAACAGTTGGCTTTGGTACAGCTGGCTTTACAGAAGTGGGCGTTTCCTTTTTGATTTTTTTGCCTTTTTCAGCTAATTCTATATATGCTTGAACCAATTCCGATACTAGATGCTGATTTTTATACTCTTTTTCAGGTAAATAGGGCATTGGTGTACGTACGAAAACATCATTTCCTAAAAATATATTACGTAAATTATTTGCTGCAATTTTTGCCTGTGCATATTCTATCAAAGTACCCTCAAGTTCTCTCTTAAGCTCTTCTTTTTCATGCTTAGGTAGCAGTGCAGCTGATTTAATGTAAATAAGCCTTGCTGCCATTTCTAAAAAATCTGAGGTCACTTCAATATCAGCTTCATTCATTCTATCGAGATATAGTAAAAACTGTTCAAGCAAAACCGATATTTCTATATCTGTAATGTCAAGCTTATGCTTTTTTATGAGAGAGAGCATTAAATCAAGAGGCCCTTCATATATTTCCAGTTTAAAGGTTAATTCATCCATCATAGGAAAAATGTCATCCAATCCAAAAGCTGAATTACAAATCCCGATAATAGCGAAACAACAAAGCTTAATATATTTGTAATAATAAGTACCATCAATATTATAAATGAATATCTTTGAATTGACTCATATTTTGCATACATTCTCGGCGGGAGTATAACGAGCATTAGCTTAGAGCCGTCAAGAGGAGGAATGGGAATTAGATTAAACACAGCTAAGAATATATTTATTTGCATAAATAAGCTGACTGCATACATTAACTCACCTTGTTCGGCAGGCAGAAGCTTATATATAATCATGCCGATAAGTGCCATAAGAATATTTGAAAGAGGGCCGGCGAAAGCTACAAGAGCCATACCTCCACGCATTGATATTTTCCTTGTATAATTATTGGGGTTTGTTTCCACAGGCTTTGCCCAACCAAAACCAAATAGCAGCATCATTAATGACCCCATTAAATCCAGATGAGCAAAGGGGTTTAATGTGAGTCTGCCTTGTAAATCAGGTGTCCTGTCACCAAGAATTTTTGCTGCCAATGCGTGGGCAAATTCATGTATGGGAAAAGCAATAAATAAAATAATCATATACATTAAAAATGTAAGCAATAGTTGATTGGTATCTATTGGACCACTAAAAAGCTCTTGTATCATAAAAACCTCAATATCTTTCAATAATAATTAAACGCAAATATATTAGTATTATAACGTATTTACAATAATATTGCAATACCTCGATATGATAATTATCTAAAAATTTGATGTATATATAATATAGAGTGAAATTTAATATTATAAACACAAATTAAAAAAGGGGGAAATCCCCCCTTTTTTAATCCTTATAAACTCCACCTGTAGAGGCATTTGTAACAAGCTTAGCATAACGCTTTAAATAGCCTTCAAGCTTACGTTTTGGTGGATTTACACCTTTTTTCTTACGTTTTTCAATTTCCTCATCACTTACAAGCAGCTGAATACTCCTATTAGGAATATCAATATGAATTTCATCACCAGTTTCTACATAAGCGATAAGTCCACCTTCAATAGCCTCAGGTGACACATGGCCAACAGCTGCACCACGACTAGCACCGCTGAAACGCCCGTCAGTAATAAGTGCAACATCACCATCAAGCCCCTTTCCTGCAATAGCAGCAGTGGGAGCAAGCATCTCAGGCATACCTGGACCACCCTTAGGACCTTCATAACGAACAACAACAACATCTCCTGGGAAAATCATATCGTTCATTATAGCGTCTAGTGCTGCTTGTTCTCCGTCGAACACTTTCGCAATACCTTTAAAATCCATCATTTCAGGCTTAACTGCACCTTGCTTTACAACGCATCCGCCCAAAGCGAGATTTCCTCTGAGTATAGCCAGTCCACCATCTTTTCTTATTGGATTTTCTAAAGTGTGAACAATAGTTCCATCAGGGTTGAATGCATTTTTAATTCTATCAGAAAGCTTTCCAGTAACGGTCATTACATTGGTGTTGATATGATTGTTTTTAGCTAATTCCTTCATAACTGTGGGGATACCACCGACTTCATGCATATCCGTAATAAAAACTTCACTAGCAGGATTAAGCTTTGCTAACTGCGGAGTGTTTTTACTAGTTTTTTCAAAATCTTCCAAAGTTATATCCGCTCCTGCTTCATGCGAAATAGCCAAAAGATGTAATACAGTGTTTGAAGATGCACCAACAGCCATATCAACAGCAAGTGCATTTAGCATATTATCCTTTTTCAAAATGTCCAAAGGACGAATATCTTTTTTCACAAGGTCAAGTATCAGCTCGCCGGTTTCCTTTGCAATTCTTCTCCTAGCTGAATTAACAGCTGGCTCTGTTCCAGCAAAGGGCATTGACATACCAATAGCTTCTGTAAGACAATTCATAGAATTTGCTGTATACATACCCGAGCATGAACCACAGGTAGGACAAGCATTATCCTCGTATTCCTTTATTACATCATCACCGATTTCACCGTTTTTATATTGACCAATAGCTTCATAAATTTCAGAATATCCAACACGCTTTCCTTGTACAACACCGGGATTCATAGGTCCTCCGCTAACGAATACAGATGGAATATTAAGTCTAGCAGCTGCCATTAGCATTGCAGGAACGATTTTATCACAGTTAGGAATAAAAACAGCACCATCAAGCGGGTGAGCAGTAAGCATAATTTCGATACTATCAGCTATAAGCTCTCTTGAAGCTAGCGAGTATCTCATACCCTCGTGATTCATTGCCAAACCGTCGCATACTCCTATTGTAAAAAATTCAAAAGGTACGCCTCCTGCATTTCTAATACCGTCCTTAACGCTTTTAGCAATTTCATGAAGGTGCATATGGCCCGCTACATAGTCATTTGCAGAATTAACAACTGCTATATAAGGTCTTTGCATCTCACTGTCAGTTAATCCTAACGCTTTTAATAAAGCTTTATGCGGTGTACGTTCTACTCCTTTTTTTAAATTATCACTTCTCATTTTTAACTTCCTTTCTTAATAAACAGTGGATTTATTTTTTGCTATGTATTTTTTGTATTTTACCTAATAATGCCGCACCGATTATTCCTGCCGTATTACCAAGCTTACAAAGCGTAATTTTTGTGTTGTTTTTCATGTTTTTTGTATAGATTTCCTTAAAAACTTCTGTTTTTAAGGGAACAAGCAAGGCATCACCTTCATTGCAAACGCCCCCACCTATGCATACAACCTCAGGCTGAAAGATATTTATTACATTAATTATACCACATGAAAGATAGTGGATATATCGTTTAATTAAAGCTTCCGCATACTTATCACCAATTTTCATTGCATTAAAAGCTGTCCTTGCACTNATTTTGCCTTCAATTTGAGAAAGCTTTTTCATTAAAGTTTCAGGATATTGTTCAATAGCATTTTTAGTCATTCTTATCAAAGCTGTTGCTGATGAATAAGCCTCAAAACAACCATTTCTGCCACAAGTACATTTTTCACCATCAATAGAAATAACAGTATGTCCTATTTCTCCACCTGCATCATTATTGCCGCTATAAATATTTCCACNGATAATAATACCTGAGCCTATGCCAGTACCTATTGTAATAATAACAGCANCTTCGCTGCCTTTAGCAGCTCCGGCATAGTATTCTGCCACTGCCGCAGCATTTGCGTCATTATTAACAAAAACAGGTTTATTCAATAGCTTGGACAAATCATCTCCTAAAGGAATATTATTTAAGTTTAAATTATTGGAGTAATGAATAAACCCATCCTTAAACCTAATTGCACCCGGACAACCGACACCTACCCATGAGATTTCGTCACTATTTATTCCAAAATCTGCAATTACATTATCAACGCATATTACAATATCATTTAAAATAGCATTGTAGCCACGTTCCGGTTGAGTTTTAACCTTTGTTTGTGCGACAATATTATAATAGTCATCAATTATCCCACAAGCTATATTCGTCCCACCAATATCAATACCAAGGTAAAAAGCCATAATAACCCCCTACACAATATCTGTAAGAATTATCTCGCTTTCTCCTTTGATTTCATACACATTATTTTCAGCGGGGATAAAACAGCAATCGCCCTTTGTTAAAGTTGTAATATCACCGTTTAAATTTACTTCCACACTGCCATTTATAACAAGCAGTGAGTGAAAGCTTTTATCTGTAATATTTATTTTAGCTTGAGTTTTTATATCAAGTCTATTTACATTGAAGTATTCACACGTACCTAATAATGTCATTTTATATCCGTCAAGCTGCTCAGCCTCACCAAAAGCACCTATTTTTCTTTTAGGAGGGAAGAGGTTGGTCACCTCAAGTGCTTTATCTATATGAAGCTCTCTGGTTTTTCCATCAGCACCTTTTCTTCCATAATCATATATGCGATAAGTAGTATTTGAATTTTGCTGAATTTCAGCAATAACTATTCCCTTACCAATAGCATGGACAGTTTTTGCATCTATAAAAAATACATCACCTTTTTTTACAGGCACAGAATTTACTACCTCAAGAAGTGTATTATTCTTTATTCTTTTCTCAAATTCCTGCTTAGATATTTCATGCTTAAAGCCATATATAAGCTCTGCTCCCTCGTCACAATCAAGAACAACCCACATTTCTGTTTTACCATATTCACCCTCAACACTCAAGCCATACTCATTATCAGGATGAACTTGAATGGAAAGCCTGTCGCTGGCATCTATCAGTTTAATTAAAATAGGAAATTGCTCAAATTTATCGCAATTACTTCCTAAAGAAGAGGGATTTATGTCTAAGTACTCTTTAAGTGACTTATCCTTATATTCACCTTGTGAAATAATGCTCAGCCCATCTTTATGACAGGAAAGCTCCCATGTTTCTGCCAATTTTTCGGTATCAGAATGTTTATTATAAATTCTTTTCAGCTTATCCCCACCCCAAAGGTAGTCTTTAGTGGCTGGCTTTAGTTTAAGTATTGGCATTTTTCCTCCTTTATAATCCTAAGTTAAAAGGAACGAGTATAACCTTTATCCTATCAACATATCTTTGCTGTGCAAGTTTAACAAAAGAACAGCAAATCCTATCAGGCGATGAACAATCCCTGCAGCTGCCTAAGGTTGAGCATGGAGTTTTCTTATTCAATCTAATGCAATTAGCAGGGGAGGCAATTGATTTTAAACGCTTTTCAGCACATTCCATATCGGGAACAATTTTATTAATACCAACAACTAAAATAACCTGCTTTGGGCCAAATATCATTGCTGATACTCTGTTTCCGTTTCCGTCTATGTTAAAAAGCTCGCCTTTTTCTGTAATGGCATTTGTACTGGCAAGATATGTATCAGAAACAAAAGCCTTCCTATATATTTCATCAACTTCTTCGGGCGTTGATGCTTTTTCACGAGGAAGGAAAATATTCTTCCTATTATTATTTAAAAAATCAATTACTCCTGATTCTATCAAGGACAAAGAGCCACCCGAGGTAATTAGCTTGTCGAATTTTGTCAGCTCATCGACAATACTTATTACGTCCTCTTTCTTTTTTGCATAATAACCCTTCATACCGTTTTTTTCAAGTGACTTGATAACAGTATTTATTTTTATTTCAAAAAACCTTTCATTACAGTTACCCATTTTATGCACTCCCAAAAGTTTCTATCTATTCTATATTAAGCTTTCTATTTGATATAAAGGAGATACGTCGTTATTTTCATCTACTCCATCTATTCCAAAACCAAAAATAGCATAAAAATCATTCCAAAAGCCTTCTAAATCAGTAAGCTCATGCAAATTTTCATCATTTATAGAACCCCAATTTTTACTGATAATTCTCTGTATGCTTTTATCCATTTCCCAATCATCAAGTCTAATTAGACCATTTTCATCAACAANAGCATTACCATCTTGGAATTTGCTGCTGAAAAGTCGGTANATTTGCTCAATACAGCCNTCATGTGTACCTTTTTCCTTCATAGTTTTAAATAACAATGAGATATACAAAGGCACAACAGGAATAGCAGCACTAGATTGTGTGACAAGAGCTTTATTAACGGAAACATAAGCCTTTATACCTAAAGAATTATACTTTTCGCTGATAACATCAGCAGTGGTGTAAAGATGGTTTTTAGCCTGTCCAATAGTACCGTCTTTATAAATAGCATGAGTAAGCGTAGGCCCAATATATGAATAAGCAAGTGTAATAGCGTCATTTTCAATTGCATCAGCCTTCACAAGTGCATCAATCCAAGCCTGCCAATCTTCTCCGCCCATTACCTTGATAGTATCTTCTATTTCATCATTAGTAGCGGGATCGATAGTGACTTCTGTAATTTTGTTTGTTTTAAGGTCGATTGATTTACTTGAAAAAGGTCTGCCAATAGGCTTTAAGACAGAAGTATAAGTTTTGTCCTGTGTGACTCTCCTAGGTGATGCCAAAGAATAAATAACAGCATCTACTTTTCCTAAGTCTTTTTTGATTAAATCAATCACTTGCTGCTTTATTTCATCTGAATAAGCGTCACCATTGATTGTTTTTGCATATAAGTTCTCTCCATGTGCAAATTCCTCAAATGCAGCCGTATTATACCAGCCTGCTGAAGCAGTTCTATTTTCACTTGGACTTTTATCAAAAATTACACCAATTGTAGCAGCATTTGAAGAAAAGGCTGATACAATTCTACTTGAAAGCCCATAGCCCATAGAAGAGCCTATTACTAAAACCTTTTTACCAAGCTCAAGTTTTGGTTTTGATTTAACATATTTAATTTGATTTTCAACAGCTTTTTTACATCCCAATGGATGTGCGGTAGTACAGATAAATCCTCTTGACTTTGGTTTGATAATCATCTTTTATTCCTTTCGTTTTTGTTTATCTAATATTAAAATTATTATTATAATTAAAAAGTAATTCTTATAATGTTATTTCCTATAAAGAAGCAATTGTTTTAGACATAAAATATAACAATCTATAATAATTGCTTTCGATTATTATATCATTTTTACAGCTTTTAGTCAACCGTTTTTAGCATAGTAAAAATTATTGATTTTTAAAGAGCAAAAACAAATAGAAAGGCTTAAGGCATAGTATCAATATATTTCATTATTTATTAACAATTGTTAAGCTTGAAAATATATTTAGTGCTTAATAATGTATTAATCCCAGTAAGTTCTATTATTTAAAAAAATATATTATTAAATATCTACATATTCTTTTATCAACTTATGTTGATATTTAATAAAAATTATCGAAATATCACGAAATAGTTGACATTATGTAGATAAAGTGTTAATATAAATGTTAATAAAATGTTAAAATAATTAGTCTATTAAATGGCTAAATAAATTTTGGAGATATTAATATGAAAAATTTATCAATTGCAAAAAAACTTACTTTAAGTTTTGTCGCTATTATTGCATTATTTTCAATACTTTTAGGAATAGTTCTTTTAGTTGGTATGAGATCTGTTTCTAAAAATTTTGAAAACTTTTATAATGGTCCTTACCAGACTGTCTATAATGCCGAAGCTATGAACAAAGCTCTTTATGCTTTAGAAGATAGTGCATTAAAAATGATTACGACAGAGGACAAAAGTCAGGCTGAAGAATTTGAAAATGATTGTAATGAACAAGAAACAATCATAAATGAACACATTGTTGCTCTGCAAAATACTCTTACTTTACAAGAGGATAAGGATAATCTAAATACTCTTGTAGAAGCGTCTGTATATGGTCAAGAAATAAATGCGAAAACTATGGAATTGTACGAACAAGGACAAAAAGATGCTGCTTTGGAAGTGTTTTTTTCGGAATTTGTTGAATCTACTGCGGCTTCAAGGGATCTAGGTATCAAAATTGCTGATTCTGCTAAGGCTATTGCTGAAGAGTATTATAATGATGCCAATGCTGCTAAAACTCAAACCAATATTTTAATTGCAATATTCTCTATTGCAATTCTTGCGTGTGCTATTACTTTAAGCATTTATGTAATAAGAAGCATTACTAGACCTATGAAAATGATAGAAGGAGCAATGGTAAAGCTTTCTGGTGGTGACCTTAATGTAAAGGTAGACTATGTGTCTAAAGATGAATTTGGTATATTAGCAAATAGTGTAAGCGTTATGGTTTTAACTTTAAAAAAATACATAGGCGAAATAGACAGAATTCTTTCAGAAATTGCAAAGGGAAATCTTACCGTTACAACTGAAATTGAATTTGAAGGTGATTTTTCTAAAATTAAAAATTCACTTGGTCATATTGTAGATGAGTTAAACGAAACGTTATATCATATTAATGTAGCAGCAGAACAGGTAAACAGCGGTGCTATTCAGGTTTCTGATGGTGCACAGGCACTTTCCTCAGGTGCAACTGAGCAGGCAAGCTCAGTTGAAGAGCTTTCAGCGTCAATAGAGGAAATTGCAGAGCAGGTTCAAGCTAATGCAGAAAACGCTAAAAAGGCTAATGAATACTCTATGGAGGCTGGAAAAGGCGTTGAAAACGGTAATAAGCTTATGCAGCAAATGCTTTCTGCAATGCAAAGTATAAGTGAATCTTCAGCTAAAATCTCAAATATTATTAAAGTTATTGATGATATTGCATTCCAGACGAATATTCTTGCACTTAATGCCGCTGTTGAGGCTGCAAGAGCAGGTGCTGCAGGTAAAGGATTTGCAGTAGTAGCTGAGGAAGTGAGAAATCTTGCGGCAAAATCAGCAGAAGCAGCAAAGCAAACCACTGAGCTTATTGCAAGCAGCTCTGATACTGTTGTTGTTGGACAAAAGATAGCTGATAAGACAGCAAAAGCACTTGTTGATATAAGTGAAAAAGCACAGCTAGCAGTAGATATTATGAATGAAATTGCTGCAGCATCTGATGAGCAGGCTACTGCTGTTAACCATATCAGAACAGGTGTTGAAGAAATTTCATCAGTAGTACAGATGAATGCAGCAACAGCAGAAGAAAGCTCAGCAGCAAGTGAAGAGCTTTCAGGACAAGCTGCATTATTACATGAAGAGGTTACAAAATTTAAGCTAAAATCCGAATAAACGCTTACAATTAAAAATAAAGCGGAGAGTTTCCAGTGTGTTTGTTGTATTAATAAGAGTCAATAAAAAATTCTACTTAACAAAATTAAACTTTAATATTATAATATAAATAACAAAGGTGCTACTGCGATACGCGGTCAGCCCCAAAAAATTAGATATTATGAAATAACCGTATTCATTTGAGTATGATGGCGGTTATTTCTTTTTGCTTATATGTAAATTATCCACTAAAATTAAAATAATAATTATAGCTAATAAATATTCCATAAGAAAGTATTTTCCGACCGTTCAACGCAAGCTATGACAAGCTCAAATTTGGGAACGGTGGACATGGGATTAAACGCCCTTCGTTTGGGGCAGGATTCCCCCCTACCGTTATGCAATGGCACCAGTTTTAATTATAGCATAAAGTGTAGTTTTTTGTCAAATTTTATTGCAAAATATAATGATTACAAATCGTAAAAGACTGCTGTTTTAATAAAAAATATCTAATCTGAAAGTAGTTTAGTAAATACAGATTAGATATTTTTAAATTTAAAATTTTGGTTCTAAGGGACTTACATAGAATAAAACGAAAAAGAAATGTAGAACACTACCTGCAACAGTAAACAAATGCCAGATAGAATGCATATATTTAACACTTTTCATTTTATAAAAAATGACACCCACAGTATAAGCTATCCCTCCACCAAATAAGTATAGCATAGGCTTTAAACCCATGTTGTCAATAATTGGCTTAATAGCGATCACCACTATCCAGCCCATAGCTATATAAGCTATAATTGAAAAGATTTTGTATTTTTCAATGCTTATAGAATTAAGAACTATTCCTACAATAGCTGCTGCCCATACAATAGCGAAAAGTGTCCATCCCATAGCAGGGTCGTATCTTCTTATAGTACATAAGGTTATAGGTGTGTAAGTACCAGCTATTAAAAAGAATATTGTATCATGGTCGAGAATTCTAAAAACTGCTTTTGCCTTTGCATTTGTTAGCGAATGATATAGAGTTGAACTTGTGTATAATATAATTAGGGAAGCACCAAACACAGAATTTGAAACAACAGACCATACATCACCATAAACAGCACCAAATACTATTAAAATTACACATCCAGCCACTGATAAGAGNCTNCCTACTCCATGCGTAACAGCATTAAATATCTCTTCGCCNAAAGTATATTTTCTATCATGCTTTTTTGCCTTTTTTTTGAACATCAACTATCCTTTCTTTTGCAATCATGATTTTTCATGNTAAACACACTTTTTTACAGTGTTATTTTTATGAGGCAACAAGCATTATAAAAGTAAAATTAACCATTTGCCGCTATTTTATTTAAATCAGCAATACGTATATCAATAATACATTTTGTCGGACAAGCTTTTGCACAGTCGCCACATAGTGTACATTTATTATAATCTATTGTAGCGAAATAGTCAACCACTTTAATAGCATCATATTTACATTTTTTCTCACAAATTTTACAACCAATACACGCATTNTTACATACCTGACGTGCAATTTTACCTACATCCCTATTTTTACAGCGAACATCAATAGCTTGCTCAGCTTTTCTTATGACAATTAAATTTTTAGGGCAGGCACTTACACATTTAGTGCAGGCAACACATTTGTCTTGATTAATAACAGCAATTCCGTTTATAATATCGATTGCATCATATTCACAAACAGCTTTACAATCACCAAACCCATCGCAACCATAATTACAGCTATTCATACCTGAATAATATCGGCTAACTGACGCACAGCTCTGTTCTCCTATAAAGCTGTATTTTTTATTAGTAGCGTCACAATTGCCATTGCATCGCACAAAAGCAACCTCACGTGCAACGCGTTTTACCTCAGAGCCAATTATTTCACTAATTTTAGTAGCTGCCTCACTGCCACCAGGTTTACAAAGATTTGAAAAAGCTTGCCCTGAAGCAACAGCCTTTGCATAATCCTCGCAGCCTGCATATCCACACGCACCACAATTCGCCATAGGTAAAACTTGTAGAATATTATCGACAGTTTCATCGGTTTTTACATAAAATACTTTTGATGCAATTGTTAAAAGCACGCCTGCAAATAATGCAATACCTGCTAAAATCAGTACAGGCACTAAAACTTCATTCATCTTAAACCTCGATTCATCAATTAGATTTAACTAAAAATACCATTTACAACACCTTCAAAGCCGTAAAATGACATTGAAACAATAGATGCTGCTATTAATGTAATAGGCGTTCCTTGAAAAGCCTTAGGAATATCGCATTTTTCAAGCTTTCCTCTTACACCGGCAAATATAAGCATTGCAACTAAAAATCCTAAACCAGCACCAAGAGAATTTACAATTCCCTCTAAAAGTGAATATTCGTTATTAATATTAAGTATTGTAACGCCCAGTACAGCACAGTTAGTAGTTATTAGTGGTAAATATATTCCTAAAGAATTGTATAAGGGAGGAATATATCTTTTTAAAAACATTTCAAGCAGCTGAACTAGCAAAGCTATTACAAGTATGAAAGGAATAACATTCATATATTCCAGTCCAAATCTTACTAAAAATAAATGGTGTATAGGATATGTCATAATTGTAGCTAATATCATAACAGCAGTTACTGCTATGCCCATACCTATTGAGCTTGAAGTCTTTTTTGATACACCTAAAAAGGGGCATATACCAAGAAATTTTTGTAATACGAAGTTTTCTGTTAAAATCCCTGTCAAAAGAATAATAGTAAGATTTTTAGCTATCTCCATTGTTATCGCTCCTTTCAGAAGAGTTTATTCCGCAACCTGCACAATTTCCATTTGCATGGCAAGACTCACAGCCAAAGCTTTCCGGTGGCTTCCTGTTAGCAATTTTATTTACAAGTGCTATTGCTATTCCCATTACAAAAAATCCGCCGGGAGCAGTGATAAAAATATTCATAGGAGAAATAGCCTCAGGCATAATTTTTAAGCCGAATATAGTGCCTGAGCCAAGTATTTCACGCACCGAGCCTATAAATGTCAATGCTAGTGTAAAGCCTAGTCCCATTCCTAAAGCATCCAGTATCGAAGGAATAACCTTGTTTTTACTTGCAAACATTTCAGCACGTGCTAAAATAATGCAATTTACTGTAATTAATGGAAGATATATTCCTAAAGCAGCATAAATCGAAGGAACATATGCCTCTAGCAGAATCGATGCTAAAGTGGTAAATCCAGCGATAGTAACAATATACGCCGGAATCCTTATTGTATCTGAAATAATGTTTTTCAGTAATGAAATAAAAATGTTAGAACAAAGTAAAACAAAAGTAGTAGCTAAACCCATTCCTACACCTGCACTTGCCATTGTAGTAACGCCAAGTGTAGGGCAAGTACCTAAAAGTAGGATTAAGACAGGATTTTCTTTAATTATTCCCTTTGTAAATTCTTTTAGATATCCTTTGTTTTTACCTTTATAATTGGAATTGTTCATTTTACTTACCTCCTACTTTCAGCTTTTTTGCAGTTTCGATAGCTAGATTTACACCGTTTGCTGCACCTTTTGAAGAATATGTAGCACCGGACACAGTATCAATCTGATTTTCAGAAGTAGGATTTTTTGAAACCTCAACAGCACTATCCTTACCTAAAAATTGCTTTAGAAAATCCTCATTGTCGATTTTTGTTCCAATACCTGGAGAATCGCTAATTTGCAGGAATTTAACTCCCTTAACTTTGTTGTTTTCAATACCTACGACCATGCTGATACCATCTTTGTTATAGGCATCAACAGTTAATTGAAAGGCAATCTGATTTTTCTGATTAATAACAAGCTTTTCAATTTCTTTAGGGATTTCCTCAGTATAGCCAAGCTCTGACCAATCGGAAACTATTTTAAAATCCTTATCCTCATATATTTCATTCAAAGCTTCTTGCAAATCTTCTGTAATTATATTAGAGGTATCTACATAAGTAGCATTATGTGCAACTATTAAAAGCGTGCAGATTACAATTGTAATTGTAACCAGTACTAAGGTAGGCTTTATTTTAGACATTTTTTGCCTCCTTTTCTGTACCAAATGGTCTTGGACGAGTCCACTTATCAATATATGGAGTAAGTATATTCATAAGTAATATGGCATAAGAAATTCCTTCAGGAAGATTTCCGTAGCTTCTAATTAAAAAAGTAACTAAGCTGACTCCTAAAGCGAAAATTACCTTTCCTTTTTTGGTAATAGGTGTGGTAGAATAATCAGTAGCCATAAAGAAAGCGCCTAGCATCATTCCACCTGAAAAAAGTTGAAGAAGAATATCTTCTCCTGCAATTAATGAAAGCACAGAATAAGAGCCTAGCATTGTTACAGGTATAACAGGGGAAATAACCTTTGTGAATATTAAAAACAAACCTCCTATAAGTAGAGCGAGTGCTGAAGTTTCTCCTAAAGAGCCAGGGCGATTACCAATAAACATATCAAGATAAGAGGGAAGTTGTTCATTTTCAGCTACTATTGTTGTTGCACCGGCGATTATATCCGTATTATCAGATAAATAGTAAAATGGCTTTACCCAAGTTGTCATAGAAGATGTAAAGGATAATAATAAAATTATTCTTGCTGTTAAGGCTGGATTTGCAAAGTTTTGTCCTATTCCTCCAAACAGCATTTTAACTATTACAATTGCCGCAAAGCTACCGATTACAGCCATATAATAGGGAAGTGTAGCTGGCAAATTAAACGCAAGCATTAGGCCTGTTACAATTGCTGATAAATCCCTTGTTGTATTATCTTTTTTGGTAATTTTATTAAATAAAAATTCAAACAACACACAGCTTGCAATACATATAAAAATCAAGCTTATTGCACGCAGTCCGAAAAATATCCCAGCTGCCACTGCTGAAGGAATTAGCGATATAATAACAAGCAGCATAATTTTTTGAGTACTAATATTTTTATGTATATGAGGTGAAGGTGAAACAATATATTTTTCCAAAATATAAAACTCCTTATAATTATTTTATCAATGCCTTGGCAAGCTGATGCTTTTGTGCAAGCCGCCTGTTTGCAGGACAAACAAAGCTGCAAGCTCCACAATTCATACATAAATCGACACGAAGACTTTTTAATTCTTCAATATCTCTTCTGTCATAGGCGTGTTCTAACTCAGTTGGTAGTAAATTCATTGAGCAAGCATCAACGCAAGCACCACATTTTATACAAGCAGTGGGTTTAATCTCCTTTTCTTGCTTGAATAAAAGTATTGCATTACTTGTTTTAGTGATAATATTTGTAGTATTAAGGGCAGTAATCCCCATCATAGGACCACCTAAAACGATTTTGTCAGGAGTATCAATAAGATCTATATTTTCTAAAATATATTCTAATGAAGTTCCTATTGGCACTAATATATTTACGGGATTTTTTACTGCATTTCCATCGACAGTAAGCCGCCTGTTAATCAAAGGCATACCTGTATTGATATAATCATATACAAAGCTAATTGTAGATGCATTGATGACAAGACAGCCAGTAGTAACAGGGAGCTGTCCAGCCTTTACTCTCCTTTTTGTAACAGAATGAATAATCACTTTTTCAGCACCTTGAGGAAAATTAGTTTTTAGTGCTGAAACATTGATATTCGGAATATCCTTAGTTAGTCGCTTCATATATTCGATAGCCTTAGGCTTATTGCTTTCAATTGCAATAATGCCCTTTTCTATATCAAGATATTTTAAAAACAGCTTTAGCCCTTCAACAACTGATTTACCATTTTCTAAAAACTCACGATAATCGGAAGTAATAAAAGGCTCACACTCAGCACCGTTTACTATGAGAGTATCTACAGGAGTTTTTTCCTTATCATATGTTATTTTAACCGACGTAGGGAATCCGGCACCACCAAGTCCGATTATACCACTCTTTCGAATCGCTTTGACAAAATCATCTTTGTTGTTTATTGTTGGTGCAGAAAGCTCTAGCAAATTTTGCTTTCCGTCAGTATCGATAACAATTGCTTCAACTTGATTTCCATTTGCCAGCAGGATTTTTTCAATACCTGAAACAACGCCTGAAACGCTGGAATGTACAGGTGAAGATACAAAAGCCTCGCTATCGCCTAAAAGCTGACCTACTTTTACCTCATCACCTTTTTTGACACATGGAGTACATGGTGTGCCAATGTGCTGAACCATAGGTATTATTACCTTAGGTGGTATTGGGATATTAATTGTGTTTTTTTCTGCTGAATTTTTATAATGTGGTAAATTAATAGAATTCAGCCTGTCTATAAGTTTGAACAATTTGACCTCCTAATGTGACTTAATCTCTATATTAATATTTTATACCAATGACAATGTATAGTCAATAGCAATTCGCCTAATAACTGTAAAAATGATAAAAATAATAATAGTTATTAATTTAACAAGAAAAACCTATTGTTAAGGTATTAACAAAAAATCCTGCTTACATGGAGTAAACAGAATTTAGGCTGAAGGCAAAGTATTACGAAATTAAATCTGTTTTTTCGGGAATTTATTTCTCGAAAAAACACCACTAAATGTTGCACTTACGTGCAACATTCACACCACCTATGGTGGTGTGCGTGGGGGTGCAATAGGGGTAGCCGGCTCCCCCTATTGAGTTTGCAGACAAAGTCTGCAAACTCAATCCTGCTTACATGAAGTAAACAGGATTTTAAAACTATGTCTAAGGGTTTATAATATTCTTTATTGAATTAATAGAGTTTTCAGAAATATTAAATGCATTATTAGCGTCATATTCACCATTAGGAACGTAATAGACAAATGGTGTAGCTGTTTGACTAAAGGTATTTAGTACAACCTTTTTTCTATACTCATAATCTTCAGTTGTTAAATTAGTATCAGCCGTAGCAACAAGCCTTCTAAAAATTGAATCCATATCAGTTACCTGAATACTTTTAGCTTTACTATTAAATATTTCAGAAATAACGCTGCTTGCAGTACGAATATATTCATAACCACTTTCATCAACTCTAATTTGATTAAGATAATCAAAAAGCTTAGTACCATTTACTATATTATTACCAGCAGGAAGAGTGATTTCTTCTCCCGTATCCGTTGCAGTAAAGGTCTTTTCAAAAGGAACGGTAATAGAGATATTTCCAATTGTATCAAACATATTTACAAATTCAAATTTTCGGGTATTGATGTATTTTTGAATATCTGTTCCTAAAATAGAATTAATAGTTTTTAAAGCTCCGTTGATACCAGAATTTTGATAAGTGGTTGATAAATACCCAGTATCGGTCTTAAGGTCACTTGGCAAAGCGATTATAGTTATTTCATCGCCAACCGCCTTATAATCTACTATAAAAAAGGTATGTGGTATATCATCTTCAGTAGTAGCAATAGTGGCTAAAAATGTGAAATTATGTGTTTCATCTATGTTTAGCTCATCTTGATCAATTTGTTTATTATCATCATCATTTTTGCTATTAGTAATTTTATTAAACAAAAATACAGCAAAAATAAAAATGCCAAGCGTAGCTAAAAAAGCAAACAAATATACATACCAATTACTTTTTCTTTTTTTTGCAGACATATTTCCTCCTTTAGTATCTTGAAAATTAATAAATAAAGTTGTATAATCATATATGAAAATGCTGTTAAAAATTTATTTTAATTAAAAGCAATTTATTATAGCATAGAAATTTTAATAATTCAAGATTTAAGTATGAACTAAAATTGAAAGGCTGAATATGAATACTTATTTAAAAAGAACATGGGCAGAAATTAATTTGGATAATCTAATATTCAATTACAATAATATAAAAGCCTTTTCTAATGGGAAAGAAATTATAGCTGTGGTAAAGGCTAATGCCTATGGACATGGGGATATAACAATTTCCAGAGAATTAATGCAGCTAGGGGTAAGGTATTTTGCGGTATCAAACATATGGGAAGCAAAAAGGCTGAGAAACGCTGATATAAAGGGCGATATTCTTATCTTTAGTTATACTGATTTAACTGATATAAAAAATGATAGCAACTTTATTTTTACAGTAGGAAATGTAGATTATGCAAAACAGTTAAACGAATTAGCATGGTCCTTAAATAGACAGATAAGGGTACATATAAAAATTGATTCAGGAATGAGTAGGGTAGGGGTTAGTTCTAAAAAAGAGCTTGAAGAAATAATGGCTCTAGAATGGCTAAAATGTGAGGGAGCATATACACATTTTGCCGTGGCTGATAGTAAAAATACAGATGATATTGAATTTACTGAAAAGCAGCAAAAAAGATTCTTAAATATAGCAGGGGAGAGTGGCTTGCACTTACACTCACAAAACAGCGGCGGAATTACCTTATATAGTGATTTTATAGGTGATTTTATAAGACCGGGAATTATCTTATATGGACAAAAGCCTTCCTCAAACATAGAATTACCTATTAAAATAAAACCTGTCCTTAAATTAAAGTCGATTATTAGCCAAATAAAAATATATAATGGTGGCGAATTTGTAAGCTATGGAAGAAAATACGAAATTAAGAAAAAGAGTAAAATTGCAGTTATACCAGTAGGATATGCTGATGGCTATCCTAGATTCCTTACTAATAAAGGAGTTGTTTTAATCAATGGGCAGACTGCACCTGTTGTAGGCACTATTTGTATGGATTTAATGATGGTAGATATATCTCATATTGATAATGCTAAAGTAGGTGATGAAGTTTCGCTTTATTCTGATGAAAGTATAAAAACTAGCCTTGATACAATTGCTGATGAAATTGGTACAATAAGCTATGAGCTTTTGTGTGATATAGGTATGCGTGTACCTAGAGTTTTCTACAAAAATAATAATATAATTAATGTTGAACGCTATATTTAAAATATTTAAAATATTTAAAATATTTAAATACCGAACGAAATACCTATACTTTTCGCTGTAATAACATGGTCGTCATCAATAGGAACAAATTTTGTTTTGTGTGCAACCTCAGAAAGTGGATTGTGAGATATTTTACCGTTTATTTTTGCAATAGCATTTCCATAATTTCCTTGAGAAATAAGTTGTGCCGCATAAGAGCCGAATTGCGTAGCTAAAATTCTATCATATGCACTTGGCGTTCCCCCACGAAGTATATGACCNGGAATTACTGCACGTGTTTCCAGACCTGTTTTCTTTTGCACTTCCTTCATTATTCTATATGTTACGGTAGTTTCATTATTAAGCTCTCTTTGTTTTTGTCTTTCTTTTTTCTTTAGCTTAGCCTCTTCAACATCAAAAGCACCTTCTGCCACTACAACTATGGAGAATGGCTTGCCTTTATCAGCACGATGCTGACAAGCCTCAATTACTTTATCAATTTTATAAGGTATTTCAGGTATTAAAATCACATCAGCACCACCGGCTATTCCACTGTATAAAGCCAGCCAGCCAGCTTTATTACCCATTATTTCGACAATCATAATTCTACTGTGGCTAGTAGCAGTAGTATGAATACGGTCAATTGCATCGGTAGCTACATCGACAGCTGTGTGAAAGCCAAAGGTTATATCTGTTCCCCATATATCGTTATCAATAGTTTTAGGCAATGAAATTACATTCAATCCCTCTTCAGAAAGAAGATTTGCAGTTTTATGCGTACCATTTCCACCTAAAGCTAGTATACAATCAAACCTTTGCTTTTTATACGTATCCTTCATACATTTGACTTTGTCGATTTTATCATCTTCAATAATTTGCATTTGCTTATAAGGCGTGCGTCTTGTACCTAAAATTGTTCCACCTTGAGTTAAAATACCTGAAAAATCATCAGGCTTCATCCTATTGCAAATATTATGGATAAGGCCATAATAACCGTCATGAATACCGATTATATCAACATTATCCTCGCCGAACTTTTGATAAATGGCTTTTGCAGCTCCTCTTAAAGCCGCATTAAGCCCTGAACAATCTCCACCACTTGTTAAAATTCCTACTTTTAAATTTGCCATAGCTTTTACTCCTTACTTTTATTTTTATCAGTAGCTTTATTTAAGGGATTTTTTTTCATTGCGTCTTGAATTTGCTGATTTACTACATGAGTATAGATTTGTGTTGTATTAAGGTTTTCATGTCCTAAAATTTCTTTTAGCACACGTACGTCAACACCGTTTTGATACATTAGGGTAGCTGCTGTATGCCTTAATTTATGTACTGAAAAGCCAGCTTTGTCCAGTCCTAATTCCTTTAGCATTTCATCAATAATTTGCTCAACTCTTCGATTAGTTATTCTTTTAAATTGCTTGCTGATAAATAATGCATCTGTTTTTTTAAGAGAATTTTTATACTGCTCAGAATTCAATTTAGATATATAAGAATTATACGCATCTTGGCACATTTCATTCAAATAAATAATTCTTTCCTTATTACCTTTTCCAAGCACCTTTACATATGAATTTTGCGGATTTTTCCCATCAATATAAACATCATCTCTGTCAATACCTGTAAGCTCGCTTAATCTCATACCACAATTTAAGAAAAAAATAAGCATACAATAATCACGTTCTTGTCTAAAGGTAAGATTATTTTCACTTTTTTGATTAGGCAGGGAAGCATTTTTTATTAATTCCAAAGCCTGCTCAAGCGTTAAATGTTTTGGCAAAGCTGGTTTTGGCGTCGGCAGCTCTAAATTAGCAAGTGGATTTACCTCGAAAATATTTTTGTTATTAGTGAGATATTTATAAAACTGTCTTAAAGCAACAGCTTTTCTAGCACGTGCCTTTGATTGATTGGACTTTTCTCTATTGATAAATATCAAAAATTCCTGAACATCATGTAAGCCAGCGTTATAAACCAAAGCTTCATCATTATCATGGATTTCGATTTTATCAAAAGGAATTTTCTTTAACTCAGGATTGTTTTCAAGCTTTAAAAATCTGACAAACATTCTCAAATCAGAATAATAGTTTTTAACAGTTAAAGGAGTGCGACCTTTAACAATCTCCATATAAAACAGAAAATCTCTTATAAATGCAGGAGCATTTTTAAAATCAGATAAGCTTTGTTTTTTGTTCATATTTCACCAATGATTCAATTCATGTTTTAAAATTTATATTTTAATGATATCATAAAAATTTGAATAAAACAACTTTTACTAGATTAATTTATTATAAATTTAGCATTATCGAAAGTCAACAACTTTTTATTCATATATCTGAAAATGTATTAATTGACTATCATATTGAAAAACCCTCTCTTCAATTTCGTAAAATATTAATTTTACGAAATTGAATATATAATTTTTACTCTCTCCTTACGCTTATTTTAATACGTTTATCTAATCAAACTATAAAACTATTTTTTATGATATTATATCAAGCTAAAATAAATTTTGCAATATATACTACAATTCAGTTAAAAAAATATTAAATATTCTTACAATTATTAATGTAACCTTGCAATTATAAACAAAATCACTTATAATATAATTTAGATATAAATTTATTTATAAATAAAATGATTAGAGATGATTTAATGAAAATAAAATTAGCTGGTGTTATTGAAGAATCCGTCGTTGATGGCCCAGGAATACGGTTTGTGATATTTACGCAAGGCTGCCCACATAAATGTGTAGGCTGTCATAACCCAGAAACTCACGATTTTGATGGTGGCTTTTCGGCTGACACTGACAAAATATATCAGAAAATATTAAATACACCACTTGTAAAAGGCGTAAC
>JGI24707J26582_10000172_pt1 | contig 46111 bp, 43 predicted proteins | sample BioPla1DNA1_FD_26582 | JGI IMG/M metagenome (IMG submission 26582)
ACTCCCACTCAATAGTCGCTGGGGGTTTACTTGTTATATCATAAACTATCCTATTTACCTGATCTACTTCATTTACAATTCTATTAGATATTTTGGCTAGTACTTCATGAGGTATCCTAGACCAGTCTGCGGTCATGAAGTCTGTGGTTTCTACTGCTCTTAAGGCTATAGTATAACTATATGTTCTCTCATCCCCCATTACACCCACGGAGCGGATATTTGTTAGCACTGCGAAATATTGTCCGATTTCTTTATCTAGACCGGCTTTAGCTATTTCATCACGGTATATATAATCTACCTCTTGTAGAAGTGATATTTTTTCCCTGGTTATATCACCTATAATACGGATGGCAAGTCCCGGACCCGGGAAGGGTTGCCTTGCTACTAAAAATTCCGGAATGTCTAAAGCCCGCCCTAAGTTTCTTACCTCATCTTTAAAAAGTTCTCTTAAAGGTTCGATAATTTCTTTGAAATCAACATAATCAGGAAGACCTCCTACATTATGATGGCTTTTTATTACTGCTGCATCTTTAGTACCGCTTTCTATAACATCTGGATATATTGTTCCTTGAACTAAAAAGTCTACTGCACCTATTTTCTTAGCTTCAGCTTCAAATACCCTAATAAATTCTTCTCCAATTATTTTTCTTTTTGTTTCGGGGTCTGTTACCCCCTTTAATTTATCTAGGAACCTATCTTGGGCATTTACGCGGATAAGATTCATATCGAATTGCTGCCTAAATACAGTTTCTACTTCTTCCCCCTCATTTTTTCTAAGTAGGCCATGATCTACGAAAATACAGGTTAATTGTTTTCCTATAGCTTTATGAATAAGCACTGCTGCAACCGAGGAATCAACACCACCCGATAGGGCACAGAGTACTTTTTTGTCTCCTATTTTTTCTTTTAGTTTCGCTATGGATTCTTTTGCAAAATCATTCATCTTCCAGTCACCCCTGCATCCGCATATACCAAATAAAAAGTTTCTAATTATATCTGTTCCTTTAGTCGTGTGATTTGCTTCAGGGTGGAATTGAACACCGTACAGTTTTCTATTATTATCTGCTATAGCAGCTACGGGACATGATGCAGTATGGGCTATTATTTCAAACCCTTTGGGGAGTTCACTTATATGATATGTATGGCTCATCCAACATACAGTTTGTTCTTCTATTCCTTTAAACAGGGGGCTATCCATGGAAATATTTAAATCTGTTTTACCATATTCCCTTTGTTCTGCTTTGGATATCTTGCCTCCTAAAAGATGTCCCATCAGTTGGAATCCATAACAAATTCCAAGTATGGGTATCCCAAGCTCAAATATCTTTTCCTCTATCATTGGAGCTTCTTTTTCATAAACAACATTAGGGCCCCCTGTAAATATTATTCCTTTAGGATTTTTCTTTCTTAGTTCATCCATAGGAGTGTCATAGGGAAGTACTTCACAATATACATTTGCTTCTCTGATTCTACGGGCAATAAGTTGATTATATTGGCCGCCAAAGTCTAAAATGATGACTAACTCGTGGCTCATAATTTTCCTCCTAGATTTATATTTTAAATGGACATTGGCCATTTGAGATTTTCAGACAAGATTTAAATCCGGAAAGACCAATCGTCAATCCGGATTATTTTACTAGTATTCCACGCTGTAATTAGGGGCTTCTTTTGTTATTTGTATATCATGAGGATGGCTTTCTCTTAAACCTGCTCCTGTTATTTGCACAAATTGGCCATTTTCTATTAAACCTTTAATTGTTCCTGCCCCACAGTATCCCATACCTGCCCTTAATCCACCCATAAGCTGGAATATAGTGTCTTCAACAGGTCCCTTATAGGCTAAACGTCCTTCTACCCCTTCTGGCACCAATTTTTTCGCATCTTGTTGGAAATACCTGTCCTTGCTACCCTTTTCCATAGCAGCTAAGGAGCCCATACCCCTATACACTTTATATTTTCTTCCTTGGTAAAGTTCTGTATCTCCTGGGCTTTCTTCGCAACCTGCAAATAAGCCTCCCATCATGACTACACTAGCTCCCGCTGCAATTGCCTTTACGATGTCACCGGAGAATTTTATTCCTCCATCAGCTATAACTGGTACTCCATATGGCTTTGCCACTTCGGCACAGTCATAGATAGATGTAATTTGGGGAACCCCAACACCAGCAACTACTCTGGTTGTGCAGATTGAACCAGGTCCAATTCCTACCTTTATTGCATCTGCCCCTGCCTCAATAAGAGCCTTAGTCGCATCACCTGTAGCCACATTTCCCGCTACAATCTGAAGATCAGGATAAGCTGATTTTACCTTTTTAACCGTATCAAGAACTCCTTGGGAATGCCCATGGGCTGTATCTATTACAATCACATCAACTTTCGCATTGACTAATTTTTCTACTCTATCGAGGACATCTGCTGTCACTCCTACTGCTGCCCCTACTAGTAATCTTCCATTTTCATCTTTTGCAGAATTAGGATATAGGATTGTTTTTTCGATATCCTTTATGGTAATAAGGCCTTTTAGATTTCCTTGCTTATCAACAATAGGAAGCTTTTCTATCCTGTACTTTGCTAGTATTTCTTTCGCCTCTTCTAAGGTTGTGCCTTCCGGTGCCGTAATTAGGTCTTCTTTGGTCATCACTTCACTAATTTTGCGATTATGATTGGTTTCAAAACGCAAATCCCTATTGGTAAGAATACCCACTAACTTTGTACCCTCAGTAATCGGAACCCCCGATATGCGGTATTTTGCCATAAGTTCATTAGCTTCATATACATATCTATCAGGGGACAAATAAAATGGATCGGTAATTACTCCATGTTCAGAACGTTTAACTTTATCAACTTCATCTGCCTGGGCATCAATAGACATGTTTTTGTGTATAATACCTATGCCACCTTGGCGAGCCATGGCTATTGCCATCCTAGCTTCTGTAACGGTATCCATGCCGGCACTCATTACAGGAATACTTAACTTAATAGTCTTTGTAAGTTGTGTTGCTAGGTCTATATCCTTGGGTAAAACCTGTGAATAAGCGGGTATTAATAATACATCATCGAATGTAATTCCTTGTTTAATAATCTTGTGCATTTCTCAACCTCTCCTTGATTTTTCGCTACAGTTTATCAAAATATGATAGGATTGTCAACCACCTTTTAGATTTTATCTTTATGATTTGCACTTGTGAATTAAATATACCAACTATTAATTTTAAACGAATGCTGTTCGTTCTTTTATTATTTTTTAATGTACAGTTTCCTCGGAATATAATAAAAGATGCCTTTTAATATTGCTTCATTTGGTTCAAATATCATTTTTACTTTTTGATTATTGTAATTAAATAGGGCAGCATAGGTATTTTCTCCTGCTTCACCGCTGCTATAATCTAAAGTTTTTTCAAAACCATCGAACTCATGGGTATGATTATTATCTTCTACATGGGCCATTACTTCAAAATCCCTGACAGAAACAGTCAATGCCTTTTTTCTTTTGCTTTTGTTTATAATCTTATCAATATCTAAATCTGCATTGGTAAGTATATATTCAAACTCAATATCCTGTCGCTGAATAATCCAATATGCCCCATAAATAATAGCCGCAGCTCCAAATACAAAAAACGTGCCTAAAAAAGGTGCTATTAAAATAATTAATATCAGTGCAGCAATAATAATTAATGTAGTTATTATATTATCTTTAACAGTACGTTTTCTGTTAACTAGGTGTTCCTTAAATATATCTCCCATATTCGTCCTCCTTTATTTTTAGCTACCTATTTCTTTTTTATATCCTATCATATAAATTTTCAAATATCAAGAAAACAGCCTGCCTTTCGGCAAGCTGTTTTTACATCATTCCCATTCCCGGCGCCCCTGCTGGCATAGCTGGTTCAGGTTCAGGAATATCAACTACAACTGACTCTGTTGTTAATAATGTTGAAGCTATAGAAGTTGCATTTTGAAGAGCACTCCTTGTTACCTTAGTTGGATCAAGAATTCCTTCATCTATCATATTTACGTATGCTTCTGTAAGAGCATTAAATCCTGTATTTTTACCAGATTCAAATACTTTATTTACTATTATAGAACCTTCTAGTCCTGCATTGGTTACAATTTGACGAAGGGGTGCTTCTAAAGCTTTAAGCACGATTTTTACCCCTGTTTTTTCATCTCCTGATGTTTCATCTAATAAGGAGGAAATTTCTTTGGTTGCATGGATATAAGATGCTCCGCCTCCCGCAACGATTCCTTCTTCCACAGCAGCTCTTGTTGCTGCTAGGGCATCTTCTATACGAAGTTTCTTTTCTTTCATTTCGGTTTCTGTTGCAGCTCCTACTTGGATTACAGCTACACCACCTACTAATTTAGCCAATCTTTCTTGCAATTTTTCCTTATCAAAATCAGAAGTTGTTTCTTCGATTTGATTTTTAATTTGTTTTACCCTTGCATTGATGTCTTCTTTATTTCCTGAGCCATCAATAATGATAGTATTTTCCTTTTGAACCTTTATTGTAGCTGCCCTACCTAACATATCGATAGTGGTTTCTTTTAAATCCAAACCAAGTTCTTCAGAAATCACCTGACCGCCTGTTAATATAGCAATATCTTGAAGCATTTCTTTTCTTCTATCTCCAAATCCTGGTGCCTTCACTGCCACACAGTTAAATGTTCCTCTTAGTTTATTAACCACTAGGGTAGCTAGAGCTTCTCCTTCTACTTCTTCTGCAATAATAAGAAGTCTTGCCCCTTGTTGCACAATTTGTTCAAGAAGTGGGAGAATGTCCTGGATACTTGAAATTTTCTTATCTGTAATCAAGATATATGGTTCATCAAGAACTGCTTCCATTTTATCCATATCTGTTGCCATATAAGGGGATAAATATCCTCTATCAAATTGCATTCCTTCTACAACTTCAAGTTCAGTATTCATCGTTTTGGATTCTTCTACGGTAATTACCCCATCATTAGATACCTTTTCCATAGCATCTGCAATAAGATTACCGATTTCATCATCCCCTGCAGAAATAGCAGCAACCCTTGCAATATGCTGTTTTCCATTAATCACTTGGCTCATGCCTTTTATTNCTTCTACAGCTTTTTCAGTTGCTTTTTGCATACCTTTTCTTACAATAATCGGGTTTGCTCCTGCAGCTACATTTTTAATACCTTCCTTGATCATTGCCTGGGCAAGTAATGTAGCTGTTGTTGTTCCATCTCCCGCCACATCATTAGTCTTGGTTGCAACTTCTTTTACCAGTTGTGCCCCCATGTTTTCGAATTGATCCTCTAGTTCAATTTCTTTTGCAATGGTAACACCATCATTAGTGATTAGAGGTGTACCGTATTTCTTATCTAAAACTACGTTACGCCCCTTTGGTCCTAGGGTAATTTTTACTGTATTGGCTAATTTATCTACACCAGCTTCTAATGCCGCTATAGCTTCAGCACCAAATTTGATTTCTTTTGCCATGTTTGTTTCCTCCTTTAAGTTTTCGGTTTATAAATTCTTTTATTCTACTACCGCTAAAATATCACTTTGTTTTAAAATAATATATTCTTTTTCTTGGATTTTCACTTCTGTTCCAGCATATTTAGAGTAAATAACCTTGTCTCCAACTTTGACTTCCATTTTTATTTCTTTTCCGTCAACCTGTCCACCGGGGCCTACTGCTACTACTTCTGCTTCCTGTGGTTTTTCTTTAGCCTGATTAGGAAGAACAATACCTGATTTGGTCTTTTCCTCAGCTTCTAATTGTTTAACAACTACTCTGTCACCTAATGGTCTTAAGTTCATAAATAAACCTCCTTTTAATTATGTAGTTCAAATCATTTTTCATCTTACTAGCACTCACTTAAGTTGAGTGCTAACTACAAAAATAATATTAATAAAATACCTTAGGTAATGCAAGGATAACTTTTGTCTATAATACTCCTTTAGGTATTGTTACCATGAGTTATGAGGATTATACTCTGTTTTTCTCCTAATTGCTAATATTTTCTAAAGGCCTTAAAAAACTAACTCCACTAATAATCTTATTTTCTGAAAAATCCCCTGAATGAAGGGCAAATAGTAAATAACAGGAATAAAAATTGCCGGTAGTAGATTCCCTACTTTAATCTTTTTAATCTTCATCATATTTAAGCCAATGGCGAAAATCAAAATTCCTCCTACAATAGATAACTCTCGAATCATATCTGCAGTCATATAAGGCTCAACCCATTGGGCAAGAATTGTTATTATACCTTGATATACTAATACTGAAATTCCCGAAAGAGCTACCCCAATGCCTAAAGTGGAGGATAATATAATAGAAGTGACCCCGTCTAATATGGATTTTGCAAATAAAGTCTTATGTACTCCCTGAAGCCCGCTTTCTAAAGAACCCATAATTGCCATGGTCCCAACACAAAAAAGTAAACTAGCCGATACAAACCCTTCCGAGATATTTCCCTGTTTATTCCCTTTTTTCATTTTATCCTGAATGAGGTTACCCAGGCTTTCAAGCCTTCCCTCAATATCCCACCACTGTCCTAAAAGTCCTCCGATAATAAGGCTTATTATAAATAAAATAGGATGGCTTCCAGGCTCTAGCATCCTTCCAACTGCCCCCGTTATCCCTATAAATAATACTGATAAGGCTATCCCATGAAGTACAATATCCTTATATTCTTCTTTTAAACCATTTTTTATAAATATACCTAAGGTCGCTCCACCAATGATTGCTAAGGTATTTACAATAGTTCCGAACATTAAAAAACCTCCTACTTGCCAATCCTTAACTGTCTTGCATAGTAAAATAAATACTGCTGCGATATACCTGCCAAATCTCCAAAATATTCTTTTGCAAAGTTTTGGATTTCTTTCATACTTGAGCCTTTATTAAAGTAAAAATGTTCCATCACTCTCTTGACCCAAACATCTACGGGAAAAGCTTCTTTTTTACCAAGGCTAAACAAAAGTACACAATCTGCTATTTTAGGGCCCACCCCTTTGATTTTAAGTAGTTCCTCCTTGGCTTTATCATAGGATGAGGTCATAAGATTTTCTAAATTCACCTCTTTTGTCCTTACTTTTTTACATGCATCAATGATGTAAGGAGCGCGAAATCCTGCCTTACACTGTCTTATATCTTCTTCTGAAGCAACCGATAATTCCTCTACAGTTGGAAAAGCATAATAATCGTTTCCATCTATGGTGTCAATATATTTTCCAAACATCTTGCTTATATTTTCGACTACCTGCTTAATATGAGGTATCTGTTTGTTTTGCGAAATAATAAAGGATATAAGGCACTCCCAAGGGTCCTGATTTAAAATACGAATCCCCGGGGCAAATTCAATTGCATTATGTAGGTGAATATCCTTCTTTGCCAAATATTGCTTTATTATATCATAGTCCTTATTCAAATCAAAGTATGGAATCCACAATTTCTCAAATTCTTTAGCTGAAGTCGGATAATAAATAATGCCCTCTTTACTTTGAGTTATAGTTAAGATTCGCCCCTTTGCAACGATTGTATAGGTATAATTATGAATCTTATGGAACCTAAAGCATTGTCCACATTCTAGGATTTGTTCAATATCAAAACTGTTTATAGGTTCTAATACTACCCTACCTTCAATTTCTTTATATTGCACATTCATCTTCCTTTCAAAAAGAATTCATGGTATATTAAAAAACAAAGCATATATCTAACTCGATATAAATAAGATAATTAATGGAGTGGTAAATATGAAAGAGCAAATCTACACTATACCCCTTATTGATGCCTTTAAAGAAGATACAGAATGCCCCTTTTGTAGCCTTCATGCAAAATTAGAAAAAGAAGGCATTGATTTTATGTTAGGGGCCTCTTACATGGAAGACGATATTCGCATGGACACAAATAAAATGGGCTTTTGCCCTACCCACTATGAAAAGATGTTTTATGAGAAAAACCGCCTAGGCCTTGCCTTGATGCTCCATACCCACCTAGAGGAATTAAATGAAAGGCTTTCTAAAATTGCATCCTCTAACAGTGTTTTAACTCCCAAAGTCCCTTCTATTCTCACTAGTATTATTAAAGCGTCAAAAAAAGATACCTATAATGAAAATATTAATCCAATTTCCTCTTATCTAAACAAAATTTATTCCGATTGCTATATTTGTAATAAAATCGAAAATACTTTCGACCGTTATGTGGACACTTTCTTTTACCTATGGAAAAAGGATAAGGATTTTGTTTCCTTAGTTTCAAAAGGAAAAGGATTTTGTTTAAATCATTTCTCTTTGTTACTTGATAAGTCTAACTCCTTATTAAATAAAGAGCAATGTTCTCTTTTTGCAAAAACCATAATTCCCATCCAACTTGAAAACTTGAAAAAAATTGAGGAGGATCTCCATTGGTTTATTCAAAAATTTGATTATCGTTTCAAAGATGAACCTTGGAAAAATTCAAAAGACGCAGTTCAAAGAGGTATTTTAAAAGTTTCTAGTGCTAAGGTCCATGAATAAATTTACTCCTAGAAATTTAACTTTTATTGATTCTTCTAATAAATAACATGATATAATCTTTCAGAATACCTTTAAAACCAAATATAATTGACTTTTATTCACTCATAGTATTTAATATAGATGTATTTATTAAAACTTCAAAGGGGGAAATTATTTTATGGAACAACAACATCAACCAATACCTTATCAAAATGATTTGACTGAACCTATGACTGTAAAACAATGGCTTGGCACCCTAGCTCTTTTACTTATTCCATTTGCTAATTTTGTCTTAATGTTTGTTTGGGCATTTGGCTCCGGTACAAATATTAATAAAAGGAATTTCTTTAGAGCTCAACTGCTTCTTGCAGCAATAATAATGGGCGTGTACCTTCTTATTTTTATTCTTCTTATGGTCATGGGCATTACCTTAGCCACAATGCGATAGGATAAAAAGACTGGATTTAGAATATATTCTAAATCCAGTCTTTTATTTTTTTCAAAATCCTATTGACAAATTAAAAAATTATGGTAATATCTTATTTAATAACATTTATTACTAANTAATAATTATTACATATGGAGGTATGAAATGAAAAAATTTATATGCACAATCTGTGGTTATATTTATGAAGGAGAAGAGGCACCAGAATCTTGTCCGCAATGTAAAGCCCCTAAGGAAAAATTTATGGAGCAGTCTTCTAAGGAACTTGCTTGGGCTGATGAACATAGAATAGGCATTGCCAAGGATGTGGATACAGAAATCTTAGAAGGTTTAAGACAAAACTATCTAGGGGAATGTACTGAAGTAGGAATGTACTTAGCTATGGCCCGTCAAGCTGATAGGGAGGGATACCCAGAAGTTGCCGAAGCCTATAAGAGAATTGCTTGGGAAGAAGCTGAACATGCCGCTAAATTTGCTGAACTTTTAGGTGAAGTGGTTGCAGCCGATACAAAGAAAAACCTACAAATGAGAGTCGATGCGGAATATGGCGCATGCCAAGGAAAGAAAGATATTGCAACAAAGGCAAAACAACTTAATTATGATGCTATCCATGATACGGTCCATGAAATGTGTAAAGACGAGGCTAGACATGGTCAAGTATTTGCCGGACTTCTAAAAAGATACTTCTAAATTTATATAAATGTTGGATTTTCCCCCACACTAAGAAAGAATGTAGCCCCCTACATTCTTTCTTTATACTAAATTTTAAACTTTTACAAGCAAATAGGACTTTCTGGCCCTTATCATAAGGTTCTCTTTTCTACATGTTTATTATTAATTTAATGCTTTTTGTTTTTATGGTTATCCTAAATACATAATATAAAAGTTGGTGTAAAAATTTTGTTAAAAAAATATACTATTTAAAAGGATATGCTAATAATTTGTCGAATTAATAATAGTGGAAGAAAATTACTTAAAGGAGGTTGTTTACTTATGCCACAAAAAGGATTGTCTTCGGGGGCCTATGGGCTTAAGGAGGGGGAAAAATATACGCCATATATCCCATCTAATACTATAATACCGGAATTTACTGTTCTATCAGTAATATTAGGCATTCTATTATCTGTTATATTTGGGGCTGCAAATGCTTATTTAGGCTTAAAGGTGGGTATGACTGTTTCGGCATCAATACCAGCTGCAGTTATTTCTATGGCTATTGTTAGGGTTATTTTAAAAAGAAAATCTATCTTGGAAAATAATATGGTACAAACCATAGCATCAGCTGGAGAATCTTTAGCTGCAGGAGCAATTTTCACTCTACCTGCCCTATTTCTTTGGGGTGAAACCCCAAGCGCATTAACTATGACCCTTATCACTTTAGTCGGTGGTGTTCTTGGAGTGTTGTTCATGATACCTATAAGAAGATACTTAATTGTGCAAGAACACGGCAAATTACCTTATCCCGAGGGAACTGCCTGTGCCGAGGTTCTTATTGCTGGGGAAGAAGGCGGAAGCAGTGCAGGTTTAATATTTAGCGGCGGTGGGTTAGGACTTATTTATAAATTTCTAGGAGATGGGTTAAAACTCTTTCCAACAGAAATCGAAACTAAAATAAGGGGCTTTAAAGGTGCCGCTATCGGTATGGATGTTCTCCCTGCTCTTCTTGGAGTTGGGTTTATAATTGGTCCTAAGATTTCAGCCTACATGCTTGCTGGAGCCATTTTAGCATGGCTTGGATTCATTCCAATGATTTCCTTTATCGGGAATAACCTAACCTCGGCAGTGGCTCCCTCAGTTGATTTAATTAAAGATATAGGCTACTGGGGAATATGGTCTGATTATATCCGATATATAGGTGCTGGTGCTGTTGCTACCGGTGGGGTTATCAGCATGATAAAATCTCTCCCGGTTATGGTATCATCCTTTAAGGATGCTATTAAAGGTTATGGCTCTAGGGGTGATGCCTTTACTGAAAGAACTGATACAGATTTAAAAGGAAAATTCGTTACCATTACTGTGATTGCTTTAATTGTTCTTATGGGTATACTACCCATTATCCCCGTGGGCATAATGGGAGCTATCTTGATTGCTATTTTTGGTTTCTTATTTGTAACCGTTTCCTCAAGAATTGTAGGGCTTCTTGGCAGTTCATCAAATCCTGTTTCAGGTATGACCATAGCAACCCTACTATTTACTACGATAATAATGAAGGCAACTGGTGCTACCGGAAAACCGGGAATGATTGCAACCCTTTGCGTTGGTGCAGTAATCTGTACAGCAGCTGCCATAGCAGGAGATGCTTCCCAAGATTTAAAAACCGGCTATCTCATCGGTGCTACCCCTTGGAAACAGCAATTGGGTGAAATTATTGGGGTCGTGGCATCTGCTGTAGCCATAGGCTTCATCATGATTTTACTAAATAATGCCTATACTTTTGGTTCAAAAGGATTAGGAGCACCCCAAGCAACTCTTATGAAGCTTGTTATAGAAGGTATTATGGAGGGTAATCTACCTTGGAATCTTGTATTTATTGGTGTATCCTCTTCTATAGTATTTGAGGTTTTGGGCATATCTTCCCTACCCGTTGCTATAGGAATATACCTACCGATTCATTTATCAACTCCTATAATGGCAGGAGGACTTATAAAGGGTGCCCTAGATATGTTTGTTAAAGATGAAAAGGATAATAAGGCTAAAACAGAAAATGGTATCCTGTTTAGTTCAGGTCTAATTGCAGGGGAAGGATTAATGGGAATAATTCTAGCAGGGTTTGCTGCAGCCAACATAGATTTTGCATTTGAGACTTTCCCCTTAGGACAGATAGGAGCCTTGATAATATTTGCATTGGTAACATTATCCTTGATATACTATGTATTTATTAAAAAAACAAAAGAAAACATATAGAAATGAAAAAAAATAAAAATATATTAACTATGATACCTACAAAAAACAAGAGGATACTCTGGAAAATTAAAAAAGGCAGGGTGATCCTAACTATAAATAGGAGCACCCCCTTTGATAGGCTCATGCATAAACTTTTTAAAATACCCCTAAGGACCAATGTAGAGTTGGAGGAATTTGGTTCATTTATATGGCAGCAATGCGATGGAATTAAAACCATTTATGATATTTCTCAAAACCTAGAGGACAAATTCGGTGAAAGGGTTAATCCAGTTTTAGAAAGACTATTAGTATACATGAAAAGTTTAAAGGATAATAATTTTATTACCCTAAAATAATTTCCTAAATTATTAAATAAAAGCTTCTGCGGATATCCACAGAAGCTTTTATTTTTATTCCATATTTGCTAAGCTTTGATAAGCTTCAAGTCTTTCTTTAGCATCTTTTTCTGCTTGTTCAAATAGCTTTTCTGCTATTTCTGGGAATGTTCTAGTAAGTGATGAATACCTTACTTCTCCCATAATAAATTCTTTATAGTCTTCCTTTGGTGCCTTAGAATCTAAAGTAAATGGATTCTTTCCATCTTCTTTTAGAAGTGGATTATATCTATATAGGTGCCAGTATCCTGCTTCTACAGCTTTTTTAGTTTGTTCTTGTGTGCATCCCATTCCTATTCTAATACCATGATTAATACATGGTGAATAAGCAATAACTAGGGATGGTCCAGGATAACTTTCTGCTTCAATTAAAGCTTTAATGAGCTGATTTTGATTTGCACCCATAGCTACCTGTGCTACATATACATACCCATAGGACATCATCATTCTTCCAAGATCTTTTTTCTTGATTGGTTTACCAGAAGCTGCAAATTTTGCAACGGAACCTGTTGGTGTAGACTTAGAAGCCTGTCCCCCTGTATTAGAATAAACCTCTGTATCAAATACAAGAACATTTATATCTTCTCCAGAAGCCAATACATGGTCTAAACCACCAAATCCGATATCATATGCCCATCCATCTCCTCCTAGAATCCACTGAGATTTCTTAACTAAGAATTCTCTCTTTTCTAGGATTTCTTCGAATATTTCTTTAGCTCTTCCACTGCCGTTATAAGCTTCTAACATAGGTAATAATGTTAATGTAGCTTTCTTAGAACCTGCTGCATTATTAACATTTTCTACCCAATCCTTAAGAGTAGCCTTAATATCTTCAGAAATATCTAATGATACTGCTTCTTCTGCTATATCTTTTAATCTGCTTCGTATTTGTTTTACAGCTGTATACATACCAAATCCGTACTCTGCATTATCTTCGAATAAGGAGTTTGCCCAAGCTGGTCCATATCCGTTTTCATTGGTTGTATATGGAGTAGATGGAGCACTGCCTGCCCAAATAGAGGAACATCCTGTAGCATTGGCAATATACATCCTATCTCCGAATAGCTGAGTAATTAATTTAGCATATGGGGTTTCTCCGCATCCTGCACAAGCCCCCGAGAATTCGAGTAATGGCTGTTCAAATTGGCTTCCTTTTACTGTTGCAGTATTTAGAGGATTTTCCTTTTTGCTTAAGGTCATTGCATATTCCCAGTTTTCGATTTCTTTTGTCTGTGTTTCAATTGGTTTCATAACCAATGCCTTTTGTTTGGAAGGACAAACCTCAGCACAACTTCCACATCCAGTACAATCTAGAGCAGATACTTGTATTTTATAGGTATAGTTTTCTAAACCTTTACCGATGGCTTTCTTTGTTTCAAATCCTTCTGGTGTATTCTTTGCCTCTTCTTCACTTACCAAAAACGGACGGATTGCAGCATGAGGACATACATATGAACATTGATTACATTGGATACAGTTATCAATTTGCCACTCTGGAACCTCCACAGCGATTCCTCTTTTTTCGAATTTAGAAGTACCTTGTGGGAATGTACCATCTTCTCTGCCAACAAATGCACTAACAGGAAGTTTGTTTCCTTGTTGTCTATTTACAGGGTCTTGGATTGTTGTAACAAATTCTGGTAGTTCCATCGTTGCTGCTACTTCTTCAAATGCATTGGCATTAGTCCAGTGAGCAGGAACTTCTACTTTCATAAATCCATCTACCCCTCTATCTACAGCAGCATAGTTCATATTAACAATCTTTTCGCCTTTTCTGCCGTAGGAATCTACGATAGCTTGTTTCATATACTTAACAGCATCTTCTATAGGAATAATATTAGCTAATTTAAAGAATGCAGACTGTAATACTGTATTGATACGGTTTCCAAGTCCGATTTCCTTTGCAATACTTACCCCATCTATAGTATAAAAATTAATTTTTCTATCTGCAATAATTTTTTTCATCTGTGCTGGAAGTTTTTCTTCTAATTCTTCCGCATTCCAACCGCAGTTAAGTAAAAAGGTTCCCCCTTCTTTTAGATCGGACACCATGTCATATCTATCTAAATAAGATGGGTTATGACATGCAACAAAGTTTGCCTTATTTATTAAATATGTAGATCTGATTGGCTCTTTACCAAAACGAAGATGGGAAATCGTCACCCCACCAGATTTCTTAGAGTCATAATCAAAATATGCTTGAGCATACATATCCGTATGGTCTCCGATAATTTTAATGGAGTTTTTATTAGCTCCTACTGTTCCATCGGAACCAAGTCCCCAAAATTTACAGCTGATTGTGCTTGAACCTGATACGTCTAATTCCTCTCCTAATGGTAGGGATTTAAAGGTAACATCATCAACAATACCGATTGTAAATTGATTTTTTGGAGCATCTGCATTAAGGTTTTCGTATACCGCTACAATTTGTGCTGGGGTTGTATCTTTTGAACCTAATCCATAGCGCCCCCCCACAATAACAGGGCGATCTGCTTTATCTATAAATGCAGAACATACATCAAGGTAAAGTGGATCTCCGGTTGCTCCTGGTTCTTTAGTTCTATCTAATACAGCTATCTTTTTAACTGAGCTTGGAATTTCTTTTAAGAAATGTTCTATGGAGAATGGCCTATACAAACGTACTTTAAGAAGACCTACTTTTTCCCCTTTACTATTTAAATAATCCACTGTTTCTTCTATTGTATCTACCACTGAGCCCATAGCAATAATTACTCTATCTGCATCTGATGCTCCGTAATAGTTAAACAACCCATAATTTCGTCCTGTAATTTTATTAATTTCTTTCATGTAATCTTCTACGATTGCCGGAAGTCTATCATAAAAAGGATTAGATGCTTCCCTAGCTTGGAAGAAGATATCTGGATTTTGTGCTGTTCCTCTTAGAACAGGATGTTCTGGATTCAGAGCATTTTTTCTAAATGCTTTTACAGCATCCATATCAATGAGTCTTTTGTATTCTTCATAATCAATTACTTCAACCTTCTGGATTTCATGGGATGTTCTAAATCCATCAAAGAAATGAAGAAAAGGAACTCTTGACTTAATGGCACTAAGATGAGCTACAGAAGCTAAATCGATTACTTCCTGCACATTAGTAGATGCAAGAAGTGCAAATCCTGTTTGACGGCATGCCATAACGTCTGAGTGATCCCCAAAGATGGATAGGGCATGGCTAGCTACAGCACGGGCACTTACATGAATAACTCCAGGTAAAAGTTCCCCTGCTACCTTGTACATGTTAGGAATCATAAGAAGTAACCCTTGGGAAGCTGTAAATGTTGTTGTTAATGCCCCTGCTGCTAAGGATCCGTGAAAGGTACCCGCAGCCCCTGCTTCTGATTGTAATTCAACCACATTTACTTCTTGTCCGAAAATATTTTTCCTCCCATTAGCAGCCCATTCATCAACATGCTCAGCCATAGGTGATGATGGTGTAATTGGATAGATTCCGGCAACTTCAGTGAATGCATATGAAACATGAGCTGCAGCCGTATTTCCATCCATCGTTTTCATAACTTTTGACATCTTTTTACCCCCTTGTAATAATAAGTAGATTTTAGTATTTGTTTAAATACAATATAGAGAACCCCTATGAAACCAAATTATGTACTTATTATAAATCAGTTCTCTTAAATAGGCTTGTGCATAACACAAACCTACAATTTGCAACATGGTATATTGTATACATTTATTATAACATAGAATATGTTTTAGTAAATATCTATTTAGACTTTTTTAAGGTTTCTCCTATTTTATCGTTTACTATCAATTTTGCTCTATTATCGTATTGTGTTGACGACTTATTTATCAAAGCCTTCAATCTATTTGTTCCTATAATATCACCCCGACCTTATTCTAATACATAAATCAGATAATTACAAATCCATTGGTACGCATCTACTTGTTTAACTTTATTATAGTTTTAAATAAATCTCCGTCTAACTCTATATTGAGTTCTCCTCCATGGCAATCTACTATGGATTTTGCTATGGCAAGACCAAGCCCTGAACCTTCTGTATTTCTTGAGGTATCTCCCCTTTTAAATCTTTCAAAGAGTTCTTCTATGTTTTCTTCTAGTTCGTAATTTGAAATNTTTTTAAAGGTAATAGTTATATCTTTATCAGTCTCGGTGCTATTTATATAAACCCTAGTATTATCTAAAGAATATTTTAAAATATTACTTATAATATTATCAAATACTCTCCACATCTTACGGCCATCAACCCATGCATAAACATGGGGACTTAAAGAGGTAACCCTAAAATCTAAGGAAGACTTTTTGATTTTTTCATCATGTTCTCCTAAGGCTTGTTTGGTAAGCTGGACGATATCTATCTTTTCTCTAAATAACTCTATATTTCCTGTAGCCATTTTAGAAACTTCAAATAGATCATCAATAAGCACCTTTAACCTTTTTGACTTTTTATCTATTATTCCTATATATTTTTTCCTATCTTCTTCTGTTATATCTTTACTTTTTAGTAGTTCTGTATAATTCATGATAGAGGTAAGGGGGGTTCTAAGATCATGGCTTACATTAGAAATAAGCTCCGTCTTCAGTCTTTCACTTTTAATTTGGGATTTCTTTGAATTATCTACTCCCTCTTGCATTTTATTTATATTTACTGCAAGTTTTCTTAAAGGTCCCTTTCCTTTTAATTCTATTTGATTATTAAGGTTTCCATTTAAGACTTCCTCGGTGGATTTTAAAATAATATTAAAATATCCTAATTTGCTAAAGACATAATATAAAATTCCTCCTCCTAAAATTAGGGCTACTGGAAAGTATAAAATGATAAATTCAAACCTCTTTAGTACTACAATANCTCCCATTCCCAGCGCAAATATGCTTCCCATAATAAATAAAAGTTTAAATACTACGCTTTTAAATAGAAGACTGTTTTCTAATTTCCCCTTTATTCTCCAAAGAATACTTTCTTTCCATAGAGATTTTAGTATTTCTGTGGATTTAAACATAGGTAATAAGAAATATATCTGCAAAAAAACCATTCCTAAAAATAAGGAATATATTATAAGCATTATAATATCCTTATATATAGTAGTTAAATAAAATCGTATGGTTATGGTGTTACTAAAAAATAGTACCATGATTAGTCCTAGAAGCCTAATATCAATAGGGAGGGAATTATAATATTTTCTTAAGGGTTCTACAACTTCTAATATGTCCTTTCTCTTTTTAAATCCTAGTATTAAAGAAAATACTAGAATACTTAAGGAAAGTAGTAAATATACCAGAAATCTAATTGTACTATTTTTATAATCATAGGCATTTTCTGCTATTAAACTGTGTTCATCCTTGGGTATGGCTATAAATCCTTTTAAATTCCTAGTAATGAAAAATCTATTGATACTAATCATATTATCGTTAGCTTTTGTATAACAAGGAAACTCCCGCATATATAGACTATTAGCTCTTATATCAGCATAAAGAACATTCTCAGGAACATTAGAATAAACCTTTCCATTGCCTTCCTCTATATAATATTTAATATAGTTTTGCATATGCCAAAATCTAGACTTGGTATTTTCTAGATTCTTTTCTAGTTCGGCTGTTTTTGTATTTATTAATTCTTTCTCTAACTCTTCTTCTGGTTTTTCATATTTTTTTCTTATTTCTTCCATCTTTTCATTTCGTTCTCTTAGTAATTCTTGTGCATAGTCAAAGGCATTATTATTACTGGCTTCTGCTATTTTACTTTCATATTCAACTTCAATCTTGGATATTTTATTATCCACTATATTATCATAGTGATTTTTCAGCTCCATTATATCATCTGATTCTATTTTTATGCTTTCATTCTTATCTAAGTAGATTTCAGAAAACAAATTAAGAAATCGTTCAACTTCTGATGTAAATTCTTCCGTTTTAAAGTAACTACCTTTCAACCTATATGGAAGCCAATTAAAATTTGTTTGTAATATCCCAAAACTATAAGAAAATAATATTATAAATGTAATTGCCATGACTGCTTTCTTAAAATTATTTTTCAATTTTATATCCAATCCCCCACACCACCTTTAAATATCTTGGTTCTTTCGAATTAATTTCTATTTTTTCACGAATTTTTCTGATGTGTACTGCTACTGTATTTTCCGAGCAAAAACTTGGTTGATTCCATACTTTTTCATAAATCTCATCGATTGAATAGACCCTAGGAGCATTAACCATAAGAAGCTCTAATATTTTATATTCTGTAAAAGTTAAACGAACTCTTTCACCATTAGCAATAATCTCTTTTGTTTCTTGGTTTAATATGAGACCATTTATATCTATTACTTTTTTTAATCCCTCATAAACCCCTAGCTCCATATATCTTCTTAATTGAGCTTTAACTCTGGCAATTAGTTCAATAGGATTAAACGGTTTTGTAACATAATCATCCGCACCTATTTTAAGTCCGAGTACTTTATCTGTATCTTCGCCCTTGGCTGTAAGCATAATGATAGGTATATTTTTTTCTTCTCGGATTTTGAAGGTGGTACTTACCCCGTCTTGTCTTGGCATCATGATATCCATAAGTATTAAATGTATTTCCTCTATTTCTAAAATTTCCATTGCTTCTATGCCATCTTTAGCATGAATTACACTTATCCCTTCATTTTTTAAATAAATCTCAATGGCATCTCTTATTTCTTTCTCGTCATCCACTACTAAAACTGAATATTTTTTCATAGTTAATACTACCTTTCCTAAATACTAAATATTAGTATTGTATCATACCTCCTTGCTTTTTATATCTTTAACCTTTATATGTAGGATTATAAATCATAATCCTTAAAATACCCTCTATATAAATCTTAATTTTTTCTTAAGAATGAATAGATACCAATTCCCCTCACATCGTTTTCCAAAGAAACATAGGTATAAGAAGTGAACATACTCGGTATTTATTACAATATAAATCTACAGTCAAAATGAATTGTAATTAAAAATAATAAAATCAAGTGCCACTACTTTCCACTGTTTTTCTACTATGATTTACTGGATAAATGTCTTATAATAGATATTGGTTTTTACGCGCTTGGGATCTAATATGTATATCATCTAATGAAGACATAAAAGGAGTACATAATGGCTAAAGACTATTTGATAAAAGAAAGACCGGCGAAGGCTTTATTTGTTTTTGCTTTGCCCATGATTATAGGTAATTTTTTTCAACAATTTTATACCATGGCAGACTCTGTAGTAGTCGGTCGGTTCGTCGGTGAAAATGCGCTGGCGGCTGTAGGTGCTTCCTATTCTCTTACGACGGTATTTATTTCAATTGCCATCGGGGGTGGTATCGGAGCTTCTGTTATTACCAGTCGATATTTTGGCTCGAAAGATTATAAAAAGATGAAACAGTCTATTTACACTGCTATGTTATCATTTCTAGTTTTGAGTTTAATACTAGGGATTTTAGGATTTTTAACCGGAAAGGAAATTATGCAGTTATTAAATACACCAGAAAATATTTTAGACATGGCAACAGAATATTTAAATATATATTTTTTGGGACTCCCATTTTTATTTATGTATAATGTGATTTCTGCCATGTTTAATGCCTTGGGCCGCTCTAAAATTCCCTTATACCTACTGATATTTTCTTCTATTCTCAATATTATCTTAGATGTATATATGGTCTATTCCTTGGGTCTAGGGGTCAGTGGGGTTGCGTGGGCTACTTTAATTGCCCAGGGAATTTCTGCTGTTATATCCTTTATACTATTTATGAGGGAGCTAAGTTCATATCCCTGTGGGAGTCAAAGGCTTTTCGATGGAATGGAACTTAAAAGCATGACTAAAATAGCTTTACCCTCTATTTTGCAGCAATCTACCGTGTCCATTGGTATGATGCTAGTACAATCCGTAGTTAATAGCTTTGGATCTGAGATGCTAGCTGGGTTTTCAGCTGCCATGCGTGTTGAAAGTATCGCTTTAGTGCCCATGGCAGCCATGGGAAATGCTCTTTCCTCTTACACTGCCCAAAATATTGGTGCTGGGGAATATGAGCGGGTTCGAAAGGGATTCCGCTCAGGAAATATTATTGTATTTATTTTTGCAGTTCTTATTTGCATAGTCCTTGAATCTTTTCATACTCCAATTATTTCAATATTTTTAGGTAGTGAGGGTACTCACCTTGCCATGGGAACAGGGGTAAACTATCTTAAATTCATGGGGTGGTTCTTTATACTTGTTGGGATAAAAATGAGTACAGATGGGTTGCTCCGTGGGGCTGGTGATATGAAGATGTTCACCATCGCTAATCTTGTAAACCTGTCAATCCGAGTAATTGTTGCAATTACTATGGCGCCCCGCTTTGGCATAGCCATGGTATGGTATGCAGTACCAATCGGATGGTCGGCAAACCTTGTAATTTCCTTCTTCCAATACCGAACCGGAAAGTGGAGAGAAATCTAACATGGCATTATGCTTTGCCATCCCTTTGGGTTCTTCATCAAAAACCTCCTGTCCTGACTATAATCTAATAATCAACAGGAGGAGACAATGTTCAAGTATGGGCAAACAGGTACCAAAATTAATGACCGCAGTGCCTGGTACGGTACTCATGGTAGAGATACGGTCTGGTTATGCATTAATAGGTTTATTAGGTTTTTCTCTGTATTATTGGAGCCTTTAAATGTATTAATTTCTTTGTTTAGATTTTCCATTTTCTCATCTAGCTGGGCTACTGTAAGTGCAGCCTCTTTTAATTCATCCTTTAAGTTTTGGGGAATCTCCTCATTATACTTGTAGTAGATTTTATGCTCTAGACTTGCCCAAAAATCCATACCCATGGTGCGGATTTGAACTTCTACACAGACGTCTTCTACCCTATCGGACATAAAGACAGGTACCTCTAAAATCAAATGAAGGCTTTGGTATCCATTGGGTTTTGGGGTTTTTATATAATCTTTATATTTTATAGTTCTTATATCTTTTTGGTTTTGTAGCATCTCGCTTAATTTGTATATGTCGGATACGAATGAGCAAACAATGCGAATTCCAGCTATGTCCTTAATGTTTTCTCTTATAGATGGCAATGAAGCCTCTATACCTTTTCTATGGACCTTTTTTAGGATGCTTTCGGGGGTTTTTATCCTAGATTTTACATGTTCAATGGGATTGTATTCATGAATATATTGAAATTCCTGTTTTAAGATATTAATTTTTGTGTTCAATTCATCCATACCGAACTTATAAGACATTAAAAATCTTGTTAATTGTTTTTCTAATACTTTTAATTGGTTTATATCTACTGCTGCCTGTATTTCCATATTTGTTATATCCCTTCTTCTATCATAAAAACTTAATTATTTAATTGTTTTTCTATGGACTTAATGAAAATGTCTTTTAGGTGGAACTTATTTAAGGGGATTATATATTATTTTTGTGAACTAAATATGAATAGAAAGCAAAAAAAGACGATTCATTATATTAATCTTAAAATGAATCGTCCTTTTCATTATTCTAGAAATTACATGCTAGCTAAACCGGGATGGGTTAAGGTGTACCAGATTATTAAAAGCACCAATGCTAAAACTAGTAGCGCAGCATCAGCACTAATCCCCGTTAGAGTAGCACCTCCAACCGTACCGTTTCTAGATTTGTTAAATTTATTAAGGGTGAGGCAAAGACGAGAACTTATAGTCTTTATTACTTCCCAAATATCTGTGGTTAAATAACAAAAAGTCTTTTCAAGTTTTTGAAAAATATAAATTATCCCCATACCATTCAACTTTCCTAAGCCCTCTAATGTTAACCAAATAGGGGGGGTCCAATGAAAAGCTCCCGTCCTAAGTCCCATCCAGCACACCAGTATACCAAGGGCTAAAGTAATTACCATGCCCATGACATCACTTAGATTCCAAAAAGAAAAATTAACCAAACTAGCTGCGGCATCTTCCATCCCTAAGGCTCTTGATACTGGCACAGCAATGATATTTGGAAAAAGTTTTGGTACAAGCCCTATTACTATCATAACTAATACCAATAATCCCATAGATATTTGCATCCGTGGGAACCTATCATCAGATACCTTAATCTTAGTAGGCTCCCCCAAAAATATTAAGTAGTATAACTTCGCAAATGATGCGGCTGTACCAACCCCTACTAATAGAAACAGCCGTTCTACCCAAATAACCCAAGCTACACCACCTTCAGCAGCCAAACTAACCCCATGGTGAAGCAGAGTCTTACTAGCATAACCATTAAGTCCCGGGGTACCGGTAATACCTAGTACCGCTAGAAACATTAGTATAGCAGTGATGGGGAAACGCCGTCTAAGCCCACCCAGCTTATACAAATTTGTCTCTTTCGAATGAATGTAAATAATACCAACACCTAAAAACAGGGCAACTTTAAATAAGGCATGGTTTACAATATGATAAATTGATCCCATTAATCCAAGTCCACCATCTAAACCTAGATAAAGACCAATACCTAATCCTAAAATGATATAACCCATTTGACTTACACTATGATAGGCTAAAAGCCGCTTAGCATCACTTTGAAGCAGTGCTGCTACAACACCTATTAGCATCGTACAGATACCAAGTATAGCTAGACTTGGACCAAGCCAAGACACTTCACTTCCTAGTCTTGTGCCCCAACCTGCAAATTCCCCTACTCGTATTAGGCCATAAGCCCCTACCTTTATCAATAATCCCGATAAAAGCGCGCTGCTAGGGGTAGGTGCCGCTGAGTGTGCATGGGGCAGCCAAAGATGCAAGGGCGCCATACCTGCCTTTATCCCAAACCCTATTACAAAAAGAACAATACTCCATGCGAAAAAGCGTGGATTTAAAGGAGTAATAGAGCCTACCCCAATATTTAGTGGAACATCTGTAGATATACCCATTAATACAATCCCTAAAGCTATAAAAAGACCACCAATTATACTAAAAAACAAATAGAAATATCCAGCCTTAATAGCGCCTTTATCCCATCGATGTACAACCCAAAAATACGATACGACAGTCATCAGCTCAAAAAAAAGTAACATTGTAAGTAGGTTACCGGCTAAAAAAACTCCCAATACTGCCGTTAGGGTAAACAGCGTGCAAATCTCATAACCCTTTTTTCTGCCTTCATATTTCATATAGTCCGGTGCATATATTGAAACAACCAGCCAGAGGAAAGCTGCTAATACTACAAAAACCGCGGAGAGGGGATCCATGTGAAGGGCCAGGGTAAAGGGACCCGTTAAATCCATTTTATAAGTTAGTGACATGCCCCTAAAAACATCTCTAATGGTAAAACCTCCCATAGCAAGAACGATAGCACTGGCGATAAAAGGTATGTTTATTGACCTTTCCCGCATTAGGGACATAATAAGTGCTCCTGCAAGGGGAACAGCTATAAGTATCGTAAGCAACATAACACTACCTCCATTCTTTAGAAAAACCAGTTGACAACAGCTTCAACTCCAGGCCAAACAACTCCAGGCCAAATCCCCATAAATACCGCTACTACGGTCAAAATCACAGTTGGGGTCAGCATAAAGAACGCCCTGCCCCCTGCCTCAGCTCTAGGCCCTTTTCTTCTTCCACGAAAGGCATTCACTATAACAGGTATAAAACAAACAGCATTAAGTATCCCGCTACCGATTAACACCAAAGCAAGCGGCCACTTCCCTCCTGCGGCACTTCCTTTCATCAAGTAATATTTGCCCCAAAAGGTATTAAGGGGCAATATACCAATCATCCCCAAAGTAGCAATACTAAATATGGTCATTGTCTTAGGCAGATTCCAACCGATTTCACCCATTCTACTGATTTTAGTTTCGCCAGTCTGCTCAGCAATAATTCCCGCACAAAAAAAGAGTGTAATTTTTAACGTAGAATAACTAATCATATGCATTATAGCCCCCGCCAATCCCCATGGATGCAGCGTAAGAGCACCTAGTAAAATATAGGATATATGACTGATGGTCTGGTAAGCCAAGCGTCGCTTTAACACATCTTGCCTGATGGCTATGATAACCCCCATCAAAATCGTAATGGCCACAATCCAAATAAGAATAGTACTAAAACTTAGTTTTCCCATAAGTTCATAACCAAATATGGAATATACAACCCGTAAAATCCCATAAGCTCCTGAATAAACCACCGCTACCGCATGGAGCAAAGCACTCACCGGGGTCGGTGCTGCCATGGCTTCGGGTAGCCATTGATGTAATGGCATTACCGCTGCCTTTACACCAAATCCAAGAAAGAACAACAACAATAACCAATTAAGTTCCGGTCCATATAGATGGGCCAAAATAGGAGTGCCTGTAAACTCAAGATTCCCTGTCCAACTATAGGTGATCACAATTGCAATCAAAATTGCCCCTGCACCGGAAAGACTATACATAATATATTTTGAACCAGCTTTCATGGCCTCTGGATTTCGTTCATGAATCACAAGGGGGTAGGTGGCAAAGGTAAGCAGTTCATAAAATAAATACAAAGCCACAAGATTGCCTGAAAAGGCTACCCCAAGCGTCATACTAAGAGATATAAGAAAAAATATATAATATGTCCGTTGTTTTTGTTTTCCTTCCATATATCCAAAGGAGTATATAGCAGCAAAAAGCCATAAAGTAGAGGCAATTAATCCAAAAATAATTCCTAATGGATCCGGAGCAAAACTCCATGCTAATCCTCCAAATTGACCGGCTATTTTGATATGCTTCCCTGCAAAAACCATATGGGCAACCCTCCAACTAAAAACCATACCGGATATAGTAGAAAGCGCAACAATAAGTTTGCGTAAATTATTTACCCGTTCTCCATCTCGGGGCATTAAAGCAACAATCAAGCCTCCAATTATCCCACTTGATAAAGCTAGAATTAGATACAACATCTTTTAACTCCCCTTTCCCCTATTAAAGCGTCAATAATTCGGCAGCTGCCCTATTGGCTAATTCTAGTAAAGGTCCCGGTATAACTCCTAAAATAATAACTGCTGCCGATAATAAAATAAGGGCGGTTTTTTGTGCTAATCCGGGATCTTTCCAATCTTTTTGTGGTGCCTGCTCAAAATAGGCAATCCTAATAACCGGAAGGAGATAAGCAGCACAAAAGATACTTCCTGCAATAATCACGATAATAGGAAGAATGGTCCCTGCCTCCAAACCTCCAAGGAGTAGATTCCATTTTCCAATGAAGCCAGAAAATAGGGGTATACCTATTAGACCTAAACTACCAATGGTAAAGGCTGTCGCTGTTATCGGCATTTTTCTGCCAATGCCGGCTAATTCATTAATATTTTTCTTGCCTGTAGCAGCAATCATAGCCCCTGCTGCCAAAAACAAGGTCGATTTTATCACTGCATGACTGGCCAAGTAAAACAATGTACCTGTTAATCCCCTAGTATTTACAAGGCCTAAACCAAGAAAAATATATCCCATCTGGGCCACCGTAGAAAAGGCAAGCCTACGTTTTAATTCTTCCTGTTTAAGAGCCGATATGGAACCGGCTATAATGGCAACCGTTCCTGTCAGAACTAACATCTTATCTATGGCAAAACTTTTTAATAAAGTGGGCCCAAATACGGTATATAGGATTTTTAAAAGACAGATTAAATAGCCCTTTACGGCAAGTCCGGACAAAATAGCACTAGCCGGTGAAGGGGCTGATGAATGGGCATCTGGTAGCCAAACATGCAGTGGAAAAAGGGCTGATTTCACCCCAAAACCTACTAATAAAAAACTAGCTGCCATCCATACCACATGGGGATTATTCTGCCAAATAGTCGCCAATTCCGAAGAGGCAAATCCCATATTAAGATTACCGGTAATAATATATATAAAACCAATCCCCCCTAATACCAAAGCAGAACCGAGAGTCGCCAGTATCAAATACGTAAAAGCAGCCTCAGCAGCCCTAGGGTGATTCCGCGAACTTACTAAGCCACAACAGCTTAGGGTAGCTACTTCTACTAAAACGAAAACATTAAAAAGGTCATTCGTTAGAGCCATCCCAGCTAGGGTACCACATAATAATAAAAAGAGCACATAAAACCTAGCCACCCGTTCCTTAGCCCCTACCTCTTTTGTAAGGTTATCCTTAGCAAATAATGCAATAGGCAAACTAACCCCAGCTACAACCAATAGGAAAAAAACCCCTAGATTACCTGCCTTAAGTTCTATACCCCAGGGTGCTTCCCAACCCCCTAAACGGTATATTATCGNAATTCCCTCTTTTTGTAAAAAAACTATAGATGCCAAATATCCTGCACCTATAAGCATTAAGACCTCGATAAAAATAACCAAGCCTTCCACTAACCGCATTCGTTTAGCAAGGGTTGGTAGAATGAATGCAATAAATAAAGGAGCGATAATAACAAATACCGGCAAATTAGCTGTCACTGTTTCCGCCATCCCCTAACACCTCATTTCTCATCTTCGCTATTTTCCGAGCATTTGTAGTTCCATAAGATTGATGTAACCGAATAATAAGTGCCAAAGCAAAGGCTGTTACACTGACACTAACAACTATACCCGTCAACATTAATGCTGATGGGAGAGGATTAATATATACGGGACTAGGCTGATTTCCATCAAGAATTGGCACAGCCCCTCCTCTAATATTACCCCCGGCAATAAACATAATAAAAATAGAACTTTCCATAATATTTATTCCAATCAATTTTTTAAACAAATTGTCCCGAGTCAGAACAGTAAGTACTCCAATAATAAACAAAACAACCGCAAAGGTATATGGATAATTGATGATTAGTTTTTCGAGAAATGTCCTCATATTTCCTCCTCCTTCATTGTAAAAAACAAAGTTACCATGGTACTGGCTACCCTAATACCAACACCTAGGCCAAGGAGAGAAATAAGCCCTCCAGAAGAAAGGGTTCCCGGCACACCTAAATCAAATCCCCCCAGCTTATTCGCCAAAAAGGGGACCCCTCTGATAATTCCTACCATTCCCATGATACCGTACCATAGGGTACCATAACTCTCTGTCCAAATCAGAACCTTTTCAGGAAGCTTAGCACGGCCTTTTTCCATGCCATAAATTGTAGAATATGCGATAAAACTAAGCCCCACTATAATTCCCCCTGCAAAGGAACCCCCGGGGGAAATATGGCCATGGAGAATTACATAAATCCCATATATACACATAAGAGGGAAAATTATAGCAGTTACTCTTTTTAAAATAAAATCCTTCATTAATCATTCCCCCTTGCTTTATAGGATTTTAAAGTAATAACCACAGCAAGAGCTGCTGTAAAAAGTACAATTGTCTCGAACATCGTATCGTATGCCCTATAATCAAGCACAATAGCAGTCACCATATTAGGAACTCCAGTATCTTCTAAGGCCTCGTTAATATAACGCTTAGAAACCTGATTATGCACAGGGTTATCTGGCATCCCATAAGGTGGCAATTCCGCCACCGCTATTAAAACACCATAGGTTCCTAGTAAAACTATAATTAAAATCAACAAGTTTCTTATTTTCAATATTACTCCTCCTTTCGGCCGGTGCGAAAAACAACCACCATCATCAGGACGGTCATACAAATTCCTGCAGCAGCCTCCGTGACAGCAAGATCAGGAGTATTCATCTGTAGCCATATAAGAACCATAACCAAACTGTATGCACCATAAATGATAACCGCATGCAAAAGATCTCTAATAAAATACATAGCCAAAGACGCCATCACTAGGATGAGCAGTAGAACCATAATCCAATAATCTGTAATTATAAACTCCATATGCTCACCCCTTCCTCAGTTTTGTGTCCTTTACAGGTTTTATACCATGTATCAGACCTGCTTTTGCTACTAGATGGGTCATTGTAGGATTGATTATCCAAAATAGCAATAAAATAACCCCTAATTTTATTCGCAAAATCCAGTTAGGACTAAGCAAGAAAAGCCCTACCCCTATAAGTCCCACCCCTAGGGTATCACCAATTCCCACTGAATGAATACGAGTATAGGGATCCGGAAATTTAAACAATCCAAGGGTTCCTAGTCCAAAGGCTATAAAAGAACCTATAAAACAAATAGCTACTATTAATCTAATCATCGGAAGACACTTCCTCTCCGTCACCTTCAAAGCCCTTAAGCCCCGATATCCTAAGCTGCCAATCCCCTGGGGTAAATACCCTAAGTATCCAAAGGCTACCTACAAATCCGCATAGCATAAAGACAAAGGCAACATCAATAAATCCATACTCTTTTCTAAAAAAAGCCATTAATAAGATAATCATACATACTTTACTGGTAATTGCATTGATAGCAATAAGACGATCCATGGCCGTAGGGCCTATAATACCCCTACAAAGTACCAGAAGAATCAGCATCATGAGCCCTGCTAGTATCCACTGCATACTTCTCCCTCCTTTTTTGTATTCCTATCTCCAATTTTCTAATCTCATCAATCATCCTCCAATGGGGTAGGCCCATCGCATTTTCTTTTGTAAGGGCATGAACAATAAACCTGCCGGTTTCAGGATCAATATCGATAGTTACCGTGCCTGGGGTAATAGTAATACAGGTGGCAAGTAGTATTCTTCCCCAATTACTTTTAATATGAGGCTGCATCACTACAAATACAGGACTTACCGCCGGATTAGAAAATAACAAAGTTTTAGCTACAAGAACATTAGATTCGATAATATAACCTACTAAGAATATAAGACAACGCCCAAGAAGTGCCAGTTCCTTTAAGGAAAGTATAATAGGCAGCCTTGGATTAAGATCCCTCCAAAACCAAACAACAATTAAGGTAATAATCATACTGGCAAAAATATGCTGTATATCAAACTCTGCAGAAATCATCATACTAAAAAGCAGCATTAAGACAAAGAAAATAAATGTTCGTTTCCACATAATATCCCTCCTCTTTTAAGAGACAAGCACCTGTTTGTTTTGACTATCTCGAACTTCTTCTCTAGATGCCCTTTGCACAGCAGTGCCTAAATTCTTGCAAACCTTTAATTTTCCTAGGCTTTCTACTACACCCATTCTTATCAACATTCGGAGGGGTTTCCTATTAAGGCCTCCTATATATATGCTCCTGCCTTCCTTTTGCAACCGGTTAACGAAATCCTGAAGGGCCAACGCTGCAGTTTCATCTATAACTGGTACATCTGAAAGGTCCAATACTAAAATAGCTTTTTCAATCCCTTTCTTTACTTGTTTTCTCATATTTTCTACCCCTACAAAAAACAAAGGCCCATGAAAGGCAATTACTTCAATGTCGGGCCGAATGGAGATAAGAGAATCTATCTCTTTCTTTTTCCCAAATACCTTCTTATAGGGTAGGGTAGCCAGTTCTATCAATACCACGACACCCGCCAAGGCAACCCCTATGGCTACAGCAATAGTTAAATCTTTCATCACAGTCAATATGGTGGTAATCGTCATAATCGTTCCGTAGGTCCAACTTGCACGTGGAATCAACCTTAAACTCTTCCAATCTGCAGTTCTGATCGAAGCAACCATCAAAATAGCTGCCAAAGATGCCAGCGGTATCCTCTTAACGAAGGGACTAAAAACTAAAATCATCAATAAAAGAAAAACAGAATGTAATATACTTGAAAGCTTGGTGCGCCCTCCACTATGGACATTAACCCCCGAACGGGCAACGGCCCCCGATACAGGTATGCCGCCAATTAAAGTAGAAGCAATATTACCTAGGCCTTGCCCAATCAGTTCCCTATTGCTATTATGCTGAACACCAATCATTCCATCTGTAACCTCTGCTGATAGCAGGGCCGAGATGCTGCCTAGAAGACAAATCGTTAATGCAGGCATAATCAGATGGGCAATTTCACCAAAAGGCATGATACCGATTGCTAATTTGGGTATACTAAAAGGAAGCTCCCCTACAATATGAGGGCTATGAATAAAAAGTTCATTAGCAATCGAACCTGCTACAAGACCAAATAAAGATTCTGGTACTCTCTCTAAAAAACGTAATGAAAATATAATTACAATAGTGGTAATGATGGTTATTGAAATTGCTGCTCTAGCATCACCGATAGCCGTCATAAAAAATAATATAGATACCCCATTTGTAAATCCTGCAATCACTGGGCGGGGTAAATACTTAACAAATCCCCCTAAGCGAAATAAGCCTAAAAATATCTGCATTAATCCCGCCAAAGCACCGGCAAGTAGCATACCGCCAACCCCATACTGACCAACAATACTAACCAAAACTGCCATCATTGCACCAGTAGGACCGGTAATTTGCACCCCGCAGCCTCCAAATATAGCTGCAATCAGGCCACCGAAAATAGATGCATATAACCCCGCCACAGCCCCTGCTCCGCTGGCGATTCCGAAGGCCAATGCAAGGGGAAGGGCTACAACTGCCGCCGTGACCCCTCCTACTACGTCATTTTTTATACGATTCCATAAATTTTTCAAAATGCTCCCCCCATTAGAATTATGAACATGCAAAAAAAGCGCAGGCAAAGTCTTATAGACTAAAACTCAACGCTTGGATTACTCCTACGAGGTTAGCTGACGGATTCGGGCACCCAAGTCGCCCTACCTGATAATCAGGATTCACCCCAATTATGGGTCCCCCGTTTCTAATATGGAATTCGGAGATGACGTTATTTATTATTTTAATTTCCTGTACTCCCATCATAGCATATACCCTACTTAAGTCAAGAGATAAAGGGGCCCTATAGGAATAAAAAGTAATCGGGATGACAGGATTCGAACCTGCGACCTCTTGGTCCCGAACCAAGCGCTCTAGCCAAGCTGAGCCACATCCCGGTAATCTTTCTACATTCCTTTAACCATTAAATTATACAATTTCATTATACACAATATTTGCTAGGATACAAACATTTTTAAAAATTTACAGGAATTACTTTAGATATCACAACAAACTGCATTTAAAACTGGACTTGCCTCAATAAAAAAACATATATTTTATCTTTTTTATCATAAATCTTCTATCTTAGTTTAGAAAAACAAAAAAAGACCTCTAATAAAATGCTAGAAGCCTTGGCTTTACTGAAGCTGCTAACGGGATTCGAACCCGTGACCTCCGCCTTACCAAGGCGACACTCTACCTACTGAGCCATAGCAGCATATCTTATCAAATTCTTGCCCAACGATTACATATATTATCATGCTTTGTACCTTTCGTCAAGCATTTTGAAGGCTTTTTTCGGACTTTTTTATTAGAAATTTTTTCAACTTTTTTTAATTTTGTAGATGATACAAAAATATCTTTTTTCGCTAAATACACTAAGTATATTAATAATCCAAAGACCATTAATAGTCTAAAGACTATTGTCATCATTGGCAAATCCATCATAACACCTCCTTTCGGCATATGATGTAGTTTTACTACCTCTACGCCCTCAGGAGGCCCCCACACCACCCTCTTACGTGGTTTTCTAATTTAACCATTATAGCACAAGATTTATTAAAAAATATTACAAATGTTATTGTTCATAAAAAAATACCAGCATGTAAATACTGATACTTTTTCTTTATTGCTTATATAACTTATCCCATATATCCTATACCAGACAAGGAACCTATCCCCATGTCCGGTTATAGTAGTTTTTCTAGTTTCTTCTTCACCCTTTGTAGAGCATTATCGATGGATTTGATATCCCTACCCATTTTATTTGCTATTTCATAATAAGCCTTTCCCTGGAGATAAAAAGATAGCACTTGACATTCTAAATTACTCAATACTTCTCCCATACGTTGTTCGATGACAGATAAATTCTCTTGACTAATTAAAAGTTCTTCTGGATTTGCAACTTTTCCACCCACGATAACATCCATTAAGGTTATCCGTTCGCTTTCTTCATCAAATATAGGCTTATGAAGGGATATGTACGAATTAAGTGGCATATGTTTTTGGCGAGTAGCTGCCTTTATAGCAGTAATAATTTGGCGGGTTATGCATAATTCTGCAAAGGCACGAAAGGATGAAATCTTTTCTTCCTGATAGTCTCTTATGGCCTTGTATAGTCCTATCATACCTTCTTGAATGATATCTTCTCTATCTGCCCCGATTAGGAAGTAGGTTCTTGATTTTGCACGAACAAAGTTTTTATATTTATTAATCAGATAATCCATGGCAATTGTATCCCCGCCTCGGATTAGGTATATTATCTCTTCGTCTTCTAATTGGTCATAAGATAATATTCTGATATTTTTACCCGCATTTAAATTCATTCAACCGCCCCCTAATTTCTTATATGCCATCTTCGTTTGTAGTCTATCTTTCAATTGTAAGTATATCATAATAAAAGTGATTTGTTAAGTTGATTTGTAATTTTTATCCATATTCCTTTGTTCCCAATTTAAAATCACAGGGTGGGGCATGATTATGCAAAATGATTTTGTCTCACTACTTCATACATCAATACTCCCGCTGCTACAGAGGCATTTAGGGAAGTTATTTGTCCGAACATGGGAATTTGTACTATAAAGTCACATTTTTCTTTTACTAATCTACTTACCCCTTCCCCTTCATTACCTATTACTAGGGCTATAGCCCCCTTTAAGTCGGTTGCATACATCGGGCTCCCGTCCATATCAGCACAGGCAACCCATATTCCTTCCTGTTTGAGTTCTTCTATGGTACGTGGAATGTTTGTGACTTTTGCTATGGGAATATGTGCTATGGCTCCTGCGGATGCCTTAGCAACCACAGCACTAAGTCCTACAGCTCTTCTCTTTGGAATGATTACTCCATGGGCACCCGATATATTGGCAGTTCGTATAATTGCCCCTAAATTATATGGATCGGTGATTCCATCTAACACAAGGATAAATGGTTTTTCACCCCTACTTCTGGCATTCTCCAGGATATCTTCTACTGCTACATAATTATGGGCTGATACAAAGGCAATAACTCCTTGATGTCTTTTGGTTTCTGATAATTCATCTAGTTTAGCCTTAGCAACAGTCTGAACAACGATTCTTCTATCCCTTGCCTCAGCTATGATTTTTTTAATGGATCCTTCGTTGCTCCCTTGTTGAACTAATATTTTATCAATATCCCTTTCTGATTTTAGGGCCTCTATAACAACATTTCTTCCTTCTAGGTGCAAATTATTTTCTTCCTGAGATTTCATGAAAAAACTCCTTTCTTTTTGCACATAATAATTTAGTAGTACTTATTTTGTTGCAAAGGGTGTTTTATTATGAGTGTCTTTGATTCTAGTTTTATTAAAGAGCAGATACTAAAAAGCCATTATCCCATAGCCTTAACCGGTGCTGGTATTAGTGTAGCAAGTAGCCTTCCCACCCTATCTAAGGAGTTTTGTGGTATTCCCATTAAAAAGATTATGGAGAAATCTTTTTTCCTAAGACATCCTGAACTGTTCTATAGTTTTTACCGGGAGATTCTTCGTTGGAAGGACTGTATCCCGAATGCTGCCCATGTTACACTTTCAAAATATGGTGTTCTAGTAATAACACAAAATATAGATGGCCTTCATCAAAAAGCTGGAAGTAGGAATGTTCTAGAAATCCATGGAAACTTAAATTATCTAATCTGTGAAAAGTGCAGCTTGTACTTTCCTTTTGATTTAGCATATTATAGTATGCTTCCAGTTTGTCACAGTTGCTCAAGTATTTTAAAACCCGATATAGTTCTTTATGAAGAGCAGATTCATTATTGGAATAGGGCAGTCTTGGAGTTTAAAAAGGCTGATTTAGCCCTTATTATCGGAACAAGCTTAAAGGCTTTTCCCGCCAATATGCTACCCCAGTTTTCTATTCGTCACAATATAAAACCTATCTTAATAAATGAAAATGCACATATTATTCTTGACTTCTAAGTAACTTTAGTTTCTTTAAGATGGCTGCTATTTTCATTCCCTTGGGCATTATATTAAAGTCTTCCTCTCCTATAGCTCCTATCGCAATAAGCACCCCTCCATAGACCACAATCCCAACTAATACGGCCCCTAAAGTCGAAATGCTATTTCCAACAAAACTGCTTAGCAATTTATAGAAAACAAATGTAATTCCAGTCATAACTATGGAGGCTACTGTAGGTTTTAATATAACATGAACAATATTTAATTTAAAATCCCCGTATTTTCTTACCGCTAGGTAGTTTAGGAGGGCAAAAATAGCATATCCTATGATTGTGCCAATAGCAGCTCCATTGATTCCCAAAGGTCCTGGGACCAATATATAATTTACTATTCCCTTTCCTATAGCTGCGATAACCAAATTGATTACTGGCAGATAAAAATGTCCCATTCCTTGTAGAATTCCTGTCAGGGTCTGCCCTAACATTACAAACACTAAACTTATACTCATTACAGCCAATACACCTGCTCCGGCATTATTTTTTCCATATATTAAACTCATTACTGGCTGTGCCAACACATATAGCCCTGCTGCTGAAGGAAGCCCCAAAAGAAGGGCGAATCTCGTTCCCAGTTCTATTTTATCTTGAAGTTCCTTCTTGTTATTTTTTTCTACTGCCTCTGCTGTAGCTGGAACCAATCCTACTACCAAAGCCATAGCTAGAGCCAAAGGAATACTTATAAAAGTAGATGCCTTTCCCATTTGTCCAAATAAATCTACTGCCTCAAGGCTAGTTTTGCCTGCATCTATTAACCTTCTAACAACTAAGGCGGAGTCTACCCAGTTCATCACAGAGAGAATGGATGCTCCGATGGAAATAGGAAAGGTAATAAGAATAACACTTTTTGACACTTCAAAAAAGGATAGTTCAACATTTTTATCTCTTGTTTTTTCTACATTCTGCAAGATTTCTTTCCTTTTCTTCGAATACAGCATTATTAGAATAATCGTTCCGGCTAACCCACCAGCTACTCCTCCAAAGGCTGCCCCACCAGCTGCTACCGCAACCCCATATCCAAATTTCATAAAAAGATATGCTGCTCCCAGCCCAATGATAGTTCTTGCAGAACTTTCGGCAATTTGCGAGGCAGCTGTTGGAAACATATCCTGCATTCCCTGGAAGTAACCCCTAAACACCCCCATAATCCCGATAAATATTGGACTAAGGGCAAGACCCCATAATGAATACTTAGCATCTTGGACCCATCCTTGACTCTTAATGAGCAAATCAGCTCCAAAAAACATAAATATCGAAACTACCCCACTTATTATTAGCAAAAGTAGTAAAGTATACTGAAATACTTTATGGGCCTCATAGTATTTTTTATGGACTATTTTTCCTGATATTATTTTAGATACTGTAGATGGAATTCCCACATAGGAAATAGCAACCATCAATGTATAAATCGGATAGGGCAGTTGATAATATCCAAGACCTACATCCCCAATTAGATGGGTCAATGGGATTCTAAAAAATGCACTTAATATTTTTGCAATTATTCCTCCTATCGATAGGATTAGTGCCCCCCTTAAAAACTTTTTACCGTGTTCTGACATGTTGTAACCTCCAACTCTATTGAACTTTACTTTTGCTTTTTATTCCTAGACTTATTAATTCCCCAAGCCTGTCTATTTGCCCATCCAAATACAAATATCCACAAAGAGCTTCTAGTCCTGTGGCATATTTATAATCCAATAAGTTAGCATTTTTAGGGACTGTAGAGGATTTTGCATTTCTTCCCCTTCTAAATACTGCCTCTTCTTCTTCCGTGAGATGGGGTTTTATTACGTTGTATATGGCTGCTTGAGCAGAGGCATTCACATATTCCTTTGCTTTTTTATGAAGCTTATTTACAGGGGCATTCCCCTCTGCAACAACCCCTGTTCTGATAAAGATTTCGAATACTGCATCTCCTATATATGCCAAAACCAAGGGGGAATATTCCCTTGGGTTGGCATTTTTTACTCCAAATGAACGATTAACAGACATAAGAAGTTTATTTATACCAGCCTCATTTTCCATGTTTATCTCCATTTCTATGCCCTTTTCCACTTAACACCCTGGGGAGTATCTTCTAGGGTAATACCTTTTTTCTTTAAATCATTACGAATTTCATCTGCTAAATCCCAATCCTTTGCTTTTCTAGCCTCCTGGCGCTTTTGGATTAAACTTTCTATTTCACTATCTAATAAATTATCCCCTTGTTTTTCTAATATCCCTAAGATACTACATAAATTAAGGATTTTATTTTTAACTATCTTGGCAAATTCCTTAGAGGATTGGTTAGTTACGTGGGTATTAGAAAGCTTAACCAATTCAAAGATTGATGCCACTGCATATGCTGTGTTAAAATCATCTTCCATTGCCTCTTCAAATTTTTCGTCAAATAGCTTTAAATCCCTTGATAATCTTTCCTCATCCTCAGTTATTTCTTCCCTACTATTATGGGATATCAAATGTTCTAAATTCAATATGGCATTTTTTATTCTTTCTAATCCATTTTGAGCCGATTGCATAAGTTCCCTACTAAAATTAATAGGGCTCCTATAATGGGCATTAAGCATAAAAAATCTAATAACTTCATGGGGGAATTCCCCTGCAACTTCTCTTAAGGTAAAGAAATTCCCTTTAGATTTTGACATCTTTTTATTGTCTATATTAATAAATCCATTATGCATCCAATATTTCGCAAAAGGTTTACCATTAGTGGATTCGCTTTGAGCTATTTCATTTTCGTGATGGGGAAAAACCAAGTCTTCCCCCCCTGCATGAATATCTATTGTATCACCTAGATATTTCTTTGCCATGGCAGAGCATTCGATATGCCAACCTGGACGGCCATCACCCCAGGGACTATTCCAAGAAGGTTCCCCTTCTTTTTTGGGTTTCCATAATACAAAATCCATAGGATGTTTTTTATCTTCATTTATTTCTATCCTAGCACCAGCTTCTAAATCCTCCTGATTCTTATTAGATAATTTTCCATAAGACTTAAAGGCATGGGTATAAAAATAAACCGTACCCTCTACCACATAGGCAAAGCCTTTTTCTATTAGGGTTTCAATCATTGCTATAATTTCTGTCATTTCCTCAGTGACTCTTGGGTGTACAGTTGCTCTTTTTATATTAAGGGCATCTGCATCCTTTAGTGTTTCCTTAATATATTTATCCACTATTTCTGCTGTTGTTTTGTTTTCTTCATTGGCTTTTTTTATAATCTTATCATCTACATCCGTAAAATTTTGAACATAGGTTACCTTGTATCCTTTATATTCGAAATATCGTCTTACTGTATCAAATACAATATAAGGTCTTGCATTACCTATGTGTATATAGTTATATACCGTAGGTCCACATACATACATCTTCACTTTACCCGGCTCTAGGGGAATAAATTCTTCCTTTTTCTTAGTTAATGTATTGTATATCCTCATTATTAATCACCCTCTTTTTCTAATTTTACTATCCTTTTTTTCAGTTCTTCTATTTGATATTGTAGTTTACATAATTCCATTTGTACTGGATCCGGAAGTTTAATTTGATCTAGTGCCTTACATGGATCTATCTTTTGATTATCCCTCTTTACTATCCTAGCAGGTATCCCTACACAGGTACAGTTTTCAGGTATTTCCCCTAAAACTACGGTCCCTGAACCTATCCTTGAATTATCACCTATTTTAAAGGGTCCCAATACCTTAGCCCCCGCCCCAATCATTACGTTGTTACCAATGGTCGGATGTCTTTTTCCCTTTTCTTTTCCTGTTCCCCCAAGGGTAACTCCTTGATATATAGTAACATTATCCCCTATTTCACAGGTCTCACCGATTACGACCCCCATACCGTGATCTATAAATAACCTTTTGCCTATCTTAGCCCCTGGATGAATTTCTATTCCAGTTAGCCATCTATTTAATTGTGAAATGCATCTTGCTATAAAGTACCTTTTATGTTTATAGAACCAATGGGCTATTCTATGGGACAAAATTGAATAAAAACTGGGATATAAAAAAACTTCTAAGGTTTTTTTAATTGCTGGGTCCCTCTCTTTGATCACGCTTATTTCTTCCCTAATAAATCCCATTTATACTCTCCTTTCTATATCGTTGCACAAAAAAACTTCATCCCAACTCAGAGACGAAGTTTATCCGCGGTTCCACTCTGCTTAAAGCATAAGCCTTCAACTTAAAGCATGATAACGGTATGCTACCGAAATGAATTACTTTATTTCACCCATTTTGCTTAAGGATGCACTTCATCTATCTACTTCTTTAAAATCCTTCTCAGCTTTAGGATTTCTCTCTGTAAAGGCAGATAAATTACTCTTCCAATCATTGCATTTAACTTTTTTAATTATGGTAGATTTTCTATGGTATAATCAATCCTTTTTGCAACTTTATCCTTGCCAAGTATGGATATAACTTCATATATATCTGCCCCATGACATTGACCACTTATAGCCACTCTAACAGGCATAAATAAATTCTTACCTTTTACACCTGTTTCTTTTTGAATAGACTTTAATATAACTTTAACTTCATCTGAAGTCAATTCCTGTGCAGCATTTACCTTTCCCTTAAATAATAAAAGTATATCTTTTACATGTTCAAGCTTCAATACTTCTTCTGCCTGAGTATCTTCAGGTTTTATTTCATCTTCAAAGAACACTCGGACATGTTCTGTAATTTGTTCTAGATAATCAAATTTTTCTCTTGTAGCATTTACCATCCTTTGTACTAAAGAATAATTATCCTTAGCCTCTTTTTCTGTCATGAATCCTGCATTTACAAAGTATGGAATAGCTAAATCAGTCACTCTATTAATATCTATTTCTCTAATATATCTTCCGTTAATATAATTTAGCTTCTTAATATCAAATACAGCAGGGTTTTTTGTCACCCTTCCTAGGGAAAAAAGCCTTTCTAATTCATCTAAAGTGAATATTTCTTCTTCTCCCTCTGGGGACCATCCAAGAAGGGCAAGGAAATTAACGATTGCTTCCGGTAGATAACCCTTATTTCTATATTGGTCTACATGGGTCGAGCCGTGACGTTTACTCATTTTACTTCTATCTTCCCCAAGTATTAAGGAAACATGAGCAAATTTAGGGACCTCAAATCCCAGGGCTTCATAAATTAAGATTTGTCTTGGGGTATTGGATAAATGTTCTTCCCCTCTGATGACGGTAGTAATACCCATTAAGTGATCGTCTATGGTCACAGCAAAGTTGTATACTGGGGCACCATCTGATTTTACTATTATAAAATCTCCTACTCCGTCACTTTCAAATTCTACGTCTCCCCTAACCTTATCATGAACTATAATTTTTTGTCCCTCTGGAACCCTAAACCTAATAACAGGTTTTCGCCCTTGTTTTTCGTATTCTTTTGCCTGTTCCGGGGTTAAATTTCTGCATTTACCTGTATACCTTGGAAGTTCATTTTTTTCTCTTTGGGCTTTCCTCTCTGCTTCTATTTCTTCTGCTGTACAATAACAATAGTAGGCCTTACCTTCATCAATGAGCTTTTTAATAAATTTGTCATATAAATTAAGCCTTTCCATAGAACGATAGGGACCACTTTCCCCCCCAATCTCAATACCCTCATCCCAGGTAATCCCAAGCCAATGAAGATCTCTTATAATTACCTCCTCTGACTCTTTAGATGAACGGGCAAGATCAGTGTCTTCTATCCTAACAAGAAATTTGCCCCCATTTTTTTTCGCATGTAGGTAATTAAATAATGCTGTTCTTGCGCCTCCTATGTGTAAATATCCCGTAGGACTCGGTGCGAATCTGACTTTTTCTATTTTTTGCATTTTAATGCCTCCTATTAAACCTTTGCAAATAAATTAAATTTGTTATTTATTCTAGAAAATAGAACGCATTCAATGCGTCCTTATACTAGTTATTTTACAATAAAATATACTTTTATTGTACCCCTTAATCAAATAATATTATCATTTTCCTCTAAATAATTTAAGAATACATTGACTACATATTCATCAAATTGACTTCCCTTATTATTTGATAAAATATCTGCTGCTTTTTTAAAGTTCATCCCCTTACGATAAGGTCTATCCGATGTCATAGCATCAAATGCATCCGCAACAGAAATAATTTTGGCTTCTAAGGATATCTCTTCTTTTTTAAGACCTTCAGGATAACCTTTACCATCAATTCTTTCATGATGCTGTTTTACATGAACGCTAATATCTTTAAGTGCAGGGATATCTTTAATGATTTCATATCCCTTTAAAGGATGTAGTTTAATAACATTAAACTCATCTTCAGATAGTTTAGCTGGTTTATTAAGTATTTCATCTGGAACTCCGATTTTACCGATATCATGAAGGGCTGCTGCAATCTTTATTTTTTCTAGCTGTTTTTTTTCAAAGTTCATTTTTTTGGCTATTGCTACAGAATAATCCGTAACCCTATCGATATGTCCCTTCGTGTACATATCTTTAACTTCTATTGCATTAGCAAGAACCTTAACCGTATCAAAAAACATCTTATTGATATCATCGTATAATTTGGCATTCTCTAGGGCTATAGACAGTACATTAGAATAACAGCTAAGTAAATATTTTTCATTTTCATCAATATATTCTCCCAATAAAACAATAAATGCCACAATATGCTTATTTTTATCCAACACAGGAACTAAAGCCATTGATTTAAATTTTTCTATCAATTTGTCCTTTAATATTTTATAGAATTTAGGTGTTTTCTCTATATCTGTATGGATTTGAACATCCTCTAGAGAAATATCATAATTTAAATAACCCCTACTAATAATCCTTTTTGCAAGGGGTTCAATGATAGAAAATGTAGCTGAATCCCTGTAATATGTATCAACCAATCTTAGTCCTTTTTCCTTTGATACGAAAACTGCACCAAAAGAACTGTTTATAAAAGGAACGATATCTTTTAAAGCTATTCTAAGCAATTCATATTTATCAAAGTTTGAAGTTACTTCTTGACTAAAATGAAATAAATTCTTTAATTCTTCTACTCTTCTGTTTAATTCAATGTTCATTCTTTCCATTTCTTCCGTATATGCTTTAAGCTGAGAATGGGCAGCCTCTAACTCAGACTGTCTATTAATAAGTTCTGAGTTCTTAGATTTTAATTGCCTTGAATACTTATCAATTTCAATCTCATCTTCTTCTAATTGAACTTCTCTTTCATAAAGCATAGAAAGAACACGGTTGAATTCACTTTTTAATACATCCATCTCTCCCGTATAATGACCTTCTATCAAAATCCCTTTTTCTTTTATTTCTTCCTCTAAATATTTATTAATAGCAAGTACTTCTTCTAAAAGACAATCCATTTCACGTCTTGGCATATGCTTAATCCCCTCTAAATTATACATCTAGTTGTCTTTTACATTTTATTAATGCCTCTTCTAATCTTCCCTGGTCAAACGGTTTAACAATAAAATCCTTAGCCCCTGCCATTATGGCTTTAATAACCATCTTTTTTTGCCCCATGGCAGTACACATCAAAATATAGGTGTCAGGCTGTTCTTTTAATATCTCCTTTACGGATTCAATCCCATCCATTTTGGGCATAACTATATCCATAGTAATCACATGTGGCTTAAGGTCTTTTGCCTTTTTGATAGCATCTTCTCCATTAAAAGCTTCCCCAATTACCTTATGGCCCATTCCCTGTATCATGTTTTTTAAAACAGTTCGTACAAAAGCAGCATCATCTACAATCAATACTGTCATGTTAAACCTCCTCTTTGGCATTTATTTAGAGGAATAATAAATTTATTTTATCATCATAACTGCTCTATTTCAATGGGTAAGTATAATCAATTTCATTCTATTAAGCAAATCGCTTGGGAGGAAATACCTCTACCTTCTCCCGTAAATCCTAAACCCTCTTCGGTTGTCGCCTTAATATTTACTTGATTGATATTGATATCTAATGCCTGGGCGATATTCTTTCTCATATCTTCAATATAAGGAGCCATCTTAGGCTTTTGTGCAATTATAGTTGCATCGATATTTATAATAGAAAATCCATCCCTAGATAATATCTCCCTAACCCGTTCTAGTAGCATAATACTCGATGCATCCTTATATTGTTCCATTGTATCGGGAAAGTGTCTTCCAATATCTCCCTTTGAGGCTGCACCTAGAAGTGCATCCATTATGGCATGGGTAAGAACATCAGCATCAGAATGGCCCATAAGCCCCTTATCGTAAGTGATTTCAACCCCACCTATGATTAATTTCCTATCTTCTATTAATCTATGCACATCATAACCCATACCAATTCTCATACTATTCTCTCCTTCTATTATTTTTGTTTTTCTACAATTTATATCAGGTGTTGAGATTTTTTTACATTTATTATATACTTTAATATATGTTAAATCTAGTACCATTTATAGGAGGGATTGCCTTGATTCCAAAAATACTAATATATGATAATAGTGTATTGCAACGCCGAAACCTAGTTGATTTTATAAATGAACTCCAACTTCCTGTGGATATTTATGAGTCTGGAGATTTCGAAGATACCCTAAGTCAAATGAAAACCAGAAACTTTGATATTATTATTACTGATGTCATTATAGAAAATATGAGAAGCATTGATACTATCAAAGAAATAAGAGATCTATACCCATATACATTTATCGTATTCGTAACAGCCCATAAGGATTATATCCTAGAACTACTAACATACTGCAGATGTTATGATTATATTACAAAACCAGTCAATAAGGAAAGGTTTCAAGATACTATAAAACAAATTCTTAAAAAAATAGAACAAAAAGATTTTAATCTTGATAGAACTAAAAACGAAAAAAATCTTATCACCCACTACAATAGCGAAACATATGTAATTCCCATAGAGAATATCCTATTTATTGAACAACAAGGATACCTCTCCATTATACATACACATCACCGTATTTATCAATGCGTATCTACTTTGATTAACATGTATAATAGCCTTAATGATATTTTCTATTTAACCCATAAGAGTTTTTTAGTAAATACAAAAAATATTGACTATATATCTTATAATAGAAAAAGCACCAGCGATATATTTTTTATAAACTATGATAAAACGGCGCTACTTAGTGTTAGGAAAAAAACCGATTTTAAAAAGTTTATTAATAATCTATAATTTACAAAGTCCAACTTTTTTCTTTATATTCAAAACCTTATTATGGTATCATATAATAATATACTAATTCTTACACAATACCCTATATATTTATTACTTTCATCAAATTATAGTCAACGTTAATCAAACCTATATTTCATTTTTTTACTATTATCTGTATAATAAAACTAGAAAAGTAAGGAGTGTAGAAATGGCAAGCTTTTTTCTACTTCAGTTTCTCGAGGGATTTGCATTATATCTCATTATTATTACATTGGCAAGAAAAAAAGGCAAGATATCACTGTTCATGCTCTTTTTTCTTACCATTTTACACGGAAGCATTTATTATGTTATTGATAAACTTTTTCCTTTTCAGCTCCATGGATTAGTATTAATTATTTTATCAATACTTATTAGTTCTTTAGTATTAGAGTTAGATTTTATTTTAGCTACAATAAGTGCATTAATTTCTATATTAGTTATTATTAGCCTAGACTTTACAATTAGCATGTTATGTTTAGCTATTATAAAGATTCCTATTACCGAAATTATTAATAATACCTATATTAGAACGAATTTAACCTTTTTTGTACAAGTTTGTTTTTTAGGTGTAGCTATTATATTAAATAAAAAGAATTTTACTTTACCCAAAAAATATTTTGTTACTAAAAAAACCAGTATATTAATTTCTTCTCTCTTTTTCATAATATGTGTATTTGCCCTATTTGCTCTTATTATTAGTAGCCTTATTAGCTCTTTGCAGAGCTTAATGTACGTTTTTCTGATTATTACTTTTATATCTTTTTCATTTGTCATTTATAAATTAAATCAATATATCGTTTATATGGCAATGAAGGAAATTCAATTAGAAGAACAAAAAATATATATAGAATATATAAAAGAACTAATGAACCACCTAAAATCCCAAAGACATGAGTTTATTAATCATATAAATGTACTATATGGCCTTGTACAGATAAAAGACTTAAGCCGTTTAGAAACTGCTAAAAGGTATATAGAAAACCTGAATATAACTATACAAGGAACTTCAAAGGTTATGGCCACCAATGAACCAGTTGTTTCCGGTCTTTTATTTACAAAAACAGCCATAGCCGAACAAAAAAATATAGAGCTAGATGTACATATAACTGATAAATTTACAGATACAAGTTTATCCCTTACGGAAATATCTGTTATCCTTAATAATCTTATCAATAATGCTATAGAATTTACCGAAAATCTTCCCGAAGAAAATCGGTATATATATATATCGAGATTATTGGAGATGAAGATAATATATACATAGATATTTGCAATGAAAATAATAATCAACCTATCAAGGATATGACAGTACTTTTTAATAAAGGCTTTTCTACTAAACCCAATAGTTTAGATTCTAGGGGGTTTGGTTTATATAATGTAAAAAACATTATTGAGAAGCACCGCGGTATAATCACAGTGGAATCTGACTCCCATGAAACTAGTTTCAAAATCACTTTACCAAAAAAATTTTAAAGGAGAGAGTTATATGAAAAAGAACATGTTAACAGCTTTAAAATGGATTGGAAGTGCCTCTCTAGTTTTTGCTGGATTATTTTCTACTTCTGCATGCTTTATAATTTGTTCACAACCTAAATGCCCGAAGTCTTTACAAAAGTAACATATTAATATAAAAATAACAGGTAATCCTACCTGTTATTTTTATATTCTATACTTATTTGCTCCTGTTCTATTAATATCATATAGATTATAATCATTGCCTCAAATAATATGGAATGCATTCCGATGTATTTCCATGGGGAAGATATAAAATATAAAACTATCACCCAGAAAGTAGTCATAGCTATTGCTATCCTTTTAATTTTTTTCCTTCTTTTACTACTTATGATGGGTTGATTTCTATGATCTGCTGGGGCAAAAATATATATTATTATAAATACAAAGATCCCTTCAATTAAAAAGAATATATCATTTTGGATATATAGCCCCATAAATACTGTAGCATATATTATTCCCATACTTACTATGAAGCATTTAAAATAACTATCTGCATGATACCCCCCTGCCCATATCCTAACGGAGCCAAACACAAGTATGGCAAATATCCCATACCATAGATATCCACTAAAATATAATAACAAACCAATAAAGAATAATTTTACCCCCTCGCTCATAACAGATTGTAAGCCATATTGTATCTGCCTAATTTGTTCATGGGTGTAAAGCTTACTTTTATACATCTGATAAGATATCCTTGCCGCCAATCTATCAATCATTACAACACCTCCAAAAGTAGTGATTTATGTAATATATTGTAGTATATGTATATAATACTATATAATATAAAAAAACACAATCAAAAGACCAGTATTCCTACTGGTCTTTTGAAAATAGCGGAGGACGGAGTCGAACCGCCGACACTACGGGTATGAACCGTATGCTCTAGCCATCTGAGCTACTCCGCCATATTTAGTTTTATTTTGGTGGGCGCAATAGGGCTCGAACCTATGACCCCCTGCTTGTAAGGCAGGTGCTCTCCCAGCTGAGCTATGCGCCCAAAATAATTATAAACGACCCAGAAGGGACTCGAACCCTCGACCTCCGGCGTGACAGGCCGGCGCTCTAACCAACTGAGCCACTGGGCCATTAATTTGGCAGGGGCAGCAGGACTCGAACCCACGACATTCGGTTTTGGAGACCGACGTTCTACCAACTGAACTATGCCCCTATGTATGGCTCCCCGAGTAGGATTCGAACCTACGACCCTCCGGTTAACAGCCGGATGCTCTACCGCTGAGCTATCGAGGAATATTAAAGCTGAATGCTAAAAGTTGAAAGTAGAATCTACACCTTCAAAACCAAACACTGTATGCTAAAGTATCTAGGTCAAGCCCTCGACCTATTAGTACCTATCAGCTTAACATGTTACCATGCTTACACCCTA
>JGI24707J26582_10000178_pt1 | contig 45594 bp, 48 predicted proteins | sample BioPla1DNA1_FD_26582 | JGI IMG/M metagenome (IMG submission 26582)
GAGAGAGGTTGTGTAAATAAGCGGACATACAGCATAAAAGCAACAATCACGCCGAAAGATATAGTGCCATTCATAGCAAGGGCAGCACCAAGCACGCAAACAGCAACATATCCGAAGTTACCGACAAACTGCATTAAAGGCATCATCATTCCTGACAAAAATTGCGACTTCCATGCACTGCTATATAGCTTTTCATTTATTTTTTCAAAGGTTTGCTTTGATTCTCGTCCGCCGTTATATGCCTTTACCACGTTATGTCCGGAGTAAATTTCCTCGATATGACCATTAATATTTCCGAGGTTTTTTTGCTGGGACACAAAATACCCTTGTGATTTCTTCATTATCAGTATCATGAGAACAAATCCAATCAAGCTTGCCCCAACAGAAGTTAGTGCAAGAATCCAGCTGTTGTAGAACATCATAATCAAAGCACCAACGAATGTAGTTATCGCTGTAACAAGCGTTCCGATACTTTGATTCATAGTTTGTCCTATTGCATCGACATCGTTCGTAACGCGGCTTAGCACATCTCCATAACTGGTTTTATCAAAATACCGAAGAGGCAGTCGATTTATTTTCTGGGAGATATCAGTACGCATGGTTTTAGATATTCTCTGTGTAACAGTCGCCATAATAAAGCTTTGAGCAAAACCCAACAAAGCAGAACCAGCATAAAAGATAACCAGCATCCAAGCGAGATTAGTGATGGCATCCATGTCAATACTTCCAAGTATGGGTTTCCCATTAATTAGAGCAGGAAGACCTTTTGCAATTTCATTTGTCATATCCTTAAGCTTTTCCGGGCCTATAATCATTAGCACAGTGCCTATGGCAGCTAATATTAGTGCAATAATAATTACCAGTACATAGGATTTAGAGTATTCAATTAACTTAGCCCAAGTCGCTTTGAAGTTTTTTGGCTTTTCAACTGGGCCGCCCATTCTGCGACCTCCACCCATAGGTGATGGTCTTTTCATTGTATTTTCACTCATGACACAAGTTCCTCCTCGCTAAGCTGTGATAGCGCAATCTCTTTATATACTTTGCACGATGACAGCAATTCCTTATGCGTGCCTTTGCCAACCATCACACCATCGTTAAGAACAATGATTTGGTCAGCATCCATGATTGTTCCAATTCGCTGTGCAACAATCATACTTGTAACACCTGCTGTCTCTTCTTTAAGAGCACTACGCAGTATGCGGTCTGTTCTATAATCCAGTGCCGAAAAACTATCGTCAAAGATATAGATTTCTGGTTTGCGGCACACAGCACGGGCTATGGCGATTCTCTGTTTTTGACCGCCAGATAGATTAAGTCCGCCTTGAGAGATATCCGCTTCATACTGCATGTTCATAGATTCAACGAAATCTGTGCCTTGTGCAACAGAAACAGCTTTTTTTATTTNGTCTTCAGTTGCAGCATCTTTTCCGTTTTCTCCGTAATTTACATTAGAATTTACTGTCCCCTTAAACAAAACTGACTTTTGCGGAACATAGCCGATTTTATTATATAAAGACTCACCCACATAATCCTTCACATTCACACCGTCAACCAATACTTCNCCTTCAGTTGTATCATAGAAGCGTGGCACGAGGTTGATAAGCGTACTTTTGCCACTACCAGTCGAACCAATAAAAGCAATGGTTTCTCCTTGCTTTACTGTAAAACTAATATCCTTCAAAACATAGTCAGCGGCTCCAGGATATTTGAAGCTTACATTTTTGAACTCAACCTCCCCAACAATCCCCGGTTTACCACTGTGTTCTGTCCCATCAATAATAGATGGCACGGTGTCCAGCACTTCATTAATACGTTTAGCAGATACGGATGCTCTTGGCAGCAATATAAACATCATCGCAAACATCATAAACGACATGATGACTTGCATTGCATAGGCTGAGAACACGACCATATTTGAAAATATGGCCAGCTTATCCATAGCAACAGCATTGTTAATTAGGTTCGCACCAATCCAATATATAGCTAAGGTAATTCCACTCATTACCATGTTCATCATAGGCATTACGATTGCCATGCCACGGCTGGTAAAAAGATGAGTTTGTGTTAACTCTTTATTAGCCTTTTCAAACTTTTCTTCCTGATAGCTCTCAGCATTATAAGCACGTACAACCCTAAGTCCGGTTAGATTTTCCCGAGTTATTTTATTCAGGTTGTCAGTCAAAGTCTGCATTTTACGGAATTTAGGCATAACAAAAATCATTATTAAGGTAGTAGCTNCAACCAATAGTAATACCGATATACCCGTTGCAATTGACCATTCAACACCCTTTCCTGCAATTTTTGAAAGTGCCCATACTGCCATAATAGGTGCTTTTATTATCATCTGAAGCCCCATTGTAATAATCAACTGTATTTGCGTGATATCGTTGGTGGAACGAGTAATTAGACTGGCCGTGGAAAACTGATTAATTTCATTTGTTGAGAATGAATCCACCTTGGAAAATAGCATACTACGAAGTCTTTGTGAAAATGAAGCCGCAATGCGTGCAGCAAAAAAACCTACTATAATGGCCGACGCAACGCTTCCAAAGGCACAAAGAAGCATAAATCCGCCTTGCTTCCAAATTTCACTCATTGCACTCCCCGGCGTTTGAACTAACCGGGTAATTGTAGACATGTAATCAGGCAATTTTAAATCAAGCCAAACCTGTGCCACTATAAAGATAAGGCTTATAATAACTTGGCGCCATTCCTTTGCTTTTAGATATTTAAAAATCTTAACCATACACTGTTTCCTACCTTTCATTCGGAAGAGATTTACTAACACCATAATATTGTAATAGTGTTAGCTACATGTAATTTTTTTGCAGCCGCTATTTACGACTGCATTATTGTTTATTATTTACAATCTCAGGACCTAATTCGGAAAGCCTTCCGACAATCCTTACGAGTTCTTTGGCATCATGTTCACCTAATAATTTGAGGATTCTTACTGTGTAATTGACTACCGTTTTATTACGATCTTTTGTAAACTCTATTCCATCTTGAGTGAGTTCTACCAAAATTCTCCTTCGATCGCTTTTATCAATCTCCCGAGTAATTAATCCTTTGTTTTCAAGATTATTAAGCATGGCAGCAACACGGGCGGAACTGATATTCATCTCGTTACTAATATCGCTTGGTAACACTGTTCCACCTTGCCTATAAATATATAACATTGCAAAAGTTTCACCATGCATATTATCATCAAATCTCTTCTGATGACCGCGGCTTCGGTATTGATATGAGTTATGCAGAAACTGTCTTGCCAATTCTTCGTAGTCCACTTCTTCACCTTCTTTCGGAAGTGCTAACACAATTAGTATTGTAATACTGTTAGGTAAAAGTGTCAAGAGGATTTTAGCCACTTAAAAATAATCACAGTGCTATCCGAGGAGAATATCGCTTTTATCAGGGAGAATCTCGAATAAGCCATCTCAAACAAAAAGACCTCTTTACTATACCCAGACTGGGCATAGTAAGGACGGGAGGTAGAGCCAGCGGTTTCTATGTCCACCACAGAACAAGAAAAATCGACATAGCCGGTAATACTACCAAACTATGCCGATATTTTTCTAGGATATAAAATCCCTAAGACTAACCATCTAAGGTTGCCTCTTTTTTGCTATATTCTATTTAGAGATTTTTCAATTTCTTCCGGGCTCATGCCCCTAGCATCGATAATAGGTACTTTGGTAGATGTTGTTTCATTACCGGTCACATCTTCAGTCATACCCGTTATAACAATAGCATCAACATTAGATAAACTATCCATTGAATTTTCTAGACTGCTTTCGAATTCTTGAACATTATATCCCTTGTCCTTTAAATAGTCCTTAATTGGTGAAAGACCTTTTTGTATTCCTATATTTTTCATAGTCATACCTCCTTTTATGCTTATTATTTCATAAGGCATGATAGTCTATTCATCCATTTAGAACTTTAATCCTTTTAATTTATCCTTCAAAACATCTCCTATGGTAACTTCGCCATTATCGGTATCATTGTATTTTGAGTAGTCCTCATTATGGCCTTCTATAGCTTCCCTAGCACTTAAGCTTAATTTCCTTTCTTCCGGCTTTAATTCAATAATCTTTACTTTTATTTTATCACCTACGGATAACACCTCAGAAACATTTGCAATATGCCTATCTGTAACCTGAGAAATATGAACCAAACCTTCCAATCCGGGTTCTATTTCGATAAAAGCCCCAAAATTAGTAATTCTAACTACCTTACCTTCTACTGTATCATTTAGTTTGTATTTTCTAATTAAATCGTTCCAGGGGTCCTCTTGTATATCTTTTAGTCCTAGGGATATCCTGTTTCTTTTTTCATCAAAATCTATTACATAAACCTCTACTTTATCCCCTACAGATACCACTTCCCCGGGATCTAATACTCTTTTCCAGGATAAATCTGATAAATGTATTAATCCGTCGGCTCCACCCAAGTCTACAAATGCACCAAATTTAGCTAATCTAGTTACCACACCCTTGCGTTTTTCACCTTTTTTAAGGGTATTCCACAGTTCTTTCTTTTTCTTATCCCTTTCCCTTTGCTCTATTTCCTTTCTTGATAATATAACCTTTTTGCTTTCCCTATCGAATTCTATTAGTTTTACTTTTAAGGTTTGCCCAACATATTTATTTAAGTCTTCAACATAATTAAGAGAAAGCTGAGAGGCTGGAATAAAAGCTCTAACACCCTTAATGCTTGCTGTTACACCGCCCTTTACCACTTCTTTTATGGATACGTCAAAGGCCTTACCTAAAGCATAATACTCTTCTAATTCATCCCAAACCACGATTTGGTCTGCCATTTTTTTGGATAGTAATACATTTCCTTCTCCATCGTCCATTTGAAGAATATACAAATCAATTTCATCCCCGGGTTTTAGGATGTCCTTAGTATCGATCCCATCGTCACTTAATTCTTCTTTTGTAATAATTCCATCTGACATATAGCCTATGTTAACTAGGACTTCGTCCTCGCTTAATCTCATTACTTTTCCTTTAATGATATCCCCTGTACGAAGTCTTTTCATGGATTTATCAATATCCTTCATCGCATCTTCCATAGTTATTTCTTCCATAGTTATTTCTTCCACATGATTATTTTCCATTGCAAAACATCTCCTTGTTTCTATGATTGATACTATTATAATACACTAATTTTCATAAATCATAAAGGTATTAATTCTTTTATTTAATCATAACTATGCAAGAATGATAGACTTTCTTTTATTTAGTTTTAAAGTAGCAATTTCTTTTTCCAAAAAATATATTTAAAAGTTATTATAACAAACGACAAAAGCACAAATACTATAACTGTAACTAAAATAGAGAGAAAGGATATCAAAGATGATTACCATTCAAGAATGCTGGACAGCTAAGGATCAGACTGGATATTACGGATCAGTTTTTAGTTCCGAAGAAAGTGCTACTGAAGTAGAAAGGGAAGATCCTAATTTTAAAGTAACTAAGGGGTATCGATTGGTAGATGAAAATGGAAATCATATTTTTAATACAGAAAGCATATATTTTGATTTGTCTGAAGCAGAAGAAGAACTTGAAAGTTTAAATATAGAAAGTCTTTGGTAGCAGCCATTATCTTAAAGGCTGCTGCTTTCTTTTTTGGGGGTATTGATTTTATATCCAAATATTCCTCCGCAAAGACCCCCTATTATATGGGTCAATTGTGAAATCTGATCCTTGGCAAATAGTCCATTCATTATTTCTTTTCCCATAAATATAATAACTACAAGAATCAGAGTTAGGGGAATTGTTCCTTCTTGAATATTTGCAAACGAACTTAATAAAATAAGCATAAAGACAATGCCACTAGCCCCTAATAAGGCTGAATTAAAAAACATAATATTAATAATACCCGTGATAAAAGCAGTAAACAAAATCATAAAAAGTATATTGCGCGAGCCATACTTTTCTTCTAGTATAGGGCCTATTAGCAATATTAGTAAAAAGTTGTTAATAAAATGTTCCCAATTGGCATGGCCTAATATATGTCCAAATAATCTTATATAAAAAAAGAAACTTTTTGGCGAACTTCTATAAACAGAAAACAAAAGAGAGGTAGTAAACATTTTAGTCCATTGTCCCAATAATAAGGCGGCAAAAGATAAAACAGTAAATGTTAAGATAATCGGCGCATTATAATGAATCTTTTTAAACATAAAATCCCCCCACATAACCTTTATTTTTTATCTTCATTTAAGAAAGGCGAATATTTCTTTTCTTTTTCTATATATTTCTTTGCTGTTTCATCTAGCTTCCTTGGTTCTCTTTCTATCTTTTCTTGTCCTAAAACTCCGTCTTCCATTTGAATCAATTCCATCTCTTGCCGTGTAAAAGCCATAGTATATCACCTCTATTTAAGTATTTGTAAGCTAAATAGAAGTTATACCACGAAAATAAAATTATAATTGAACTGTGAAAGTATTTTCATAAACCGTATATATAAATTCCAAATCTTCATACTCCCTCTTTGCACTTTCACTAATCTTTTTCCATGTTTTTTCTTTATCTAAATTAGGAAAAAAAGTATCAGGGGTGTATCCTTTATGAAACTTTGTAACATAAGCCTTGCTGCAGTATTTAAGAAGTGCCCTATAAATACTTTCTCCCCCTATAATGAAAACATCTTCTTGTTTATAACCTTTAGACATTTCTAAGAATTCTTCTAAAGAATTGCAAACATTAGCACCTTCTACTTTATAATCTTTATTTTTTGTGATTATTATATTTGTCCTATCTTTTAGGGGTTTTGAATTAGGTAGGGATTCAAAAGTCCTTCTTCCCATAATAACGACTTTTCCTAAGGTTTTTTCTCTAAACTGTTTCATATCCTCCGGGACTCTTTTAAGCAAATTTCCCCTACATCCAATACCCCAGTTTTTATCCACCGAAACAATAATATTCATATTTACCTCCTACACTGCCACAGGAATATTTTTAACTGGCTCCCCATGTTCATAATCTTCTAGAGAAAAATCTTCTACTTTAAATTCATAAAAATCCTTGACCTCTTTATTGATTAATAGTTTAGGCGCAGAATAAGTTTTCCTTTGTATTAATTCTTTTACTATGGGAATATGCCTATCATAAATATGAGCATCTGCTATAACATGAATTAATTCTCCAACTTTTAAATCGCTAACTTGAGCAAACATATGGAGTAGTATGGCGTATTGACATACATTCCATCCATTGGCTACTAATATATCCTGGGATCTTTGATTAAGTATACCGTTTAATTTGTCCCCTGTTACATTAAAAGTAAGACTATAGGCGCATGGATACAGATTCATTTCGTGAAGGTCATGGTGGTTGTATAAATTGGTCATAATTCTTCTGCTATAGGGGTTATGTTTCAAATCATAAAGAACCCTATCTACTTGGTCAAATTCCCCCTCTTGGTATTTATGTTTAATCCCCAGTTGATAACCATAAGCCTTTCCTATTGAACCTTCTTCATCGGCCCAAGCATCCCATATATGACTGTTTAAATCCTTAACATAATTGGACTTTTTCTGCCAAATCCAAAGAATCTCGTCAATTGCTGATTTAAAAGGAATTTTCCTTAGGGTTAAAATAGGAAATTCCTTAGATAAATCATATCTACTTATAACACCAAATTTCTTTATAGTATGGGCGGGAGTACCATCCTCCCATCTAGGTCTTACCTTTTGCCCCTTTGAACTTGTTCCATTATCTATGATATCTTTACACATATCTATAAAGATAGTATCTGCTAAACTCATCCTGCACCTTCTTCCATAATATTTATTATTCATCTTTTTCCTGAACTTAAATCTATAATACTGCACATTTTTTGTAGAATCAACAAATAAATAGTCGATTGACATTTTATACTTTCCTATGTATATTTTATTTATAAAATTTAAAGAATAAGGGGCTATACTATGACAATCTCGGATAAAAGAACTGACATAAAAGAGGGTATCAAAGACGCCTTCCCCATTGCAATCGGATATATTCCTATTGCAATAGCCTTTGGAATATTAGCCAAAACCAATCAAGTTTCCCTTATGGATACCTTTTTATTTTCACTTATGATTTTTGCAGGGGCTAGCCAATTTGCTGCTTTAAATTTAATTGCTTTAAAGGTAGCAGCCCTAGAAATAATCCTTGCAACAGCCATAATGAATTTTAGACATTTTTTAATGAGTGCAACCCTTAGTACAAAAATAAAAAACCCTAAAAAGGGTATAATTCCTCTAGTTGCTTTTGGGATAACCGATGAAACCTTTTCTGTCACAGCTATGAAGGATGGGAAAATAAGTATGCTATATGCCCTTATTGTAAATACAACTGCTCATATTTCCTGGGTTAGTGGTAGTATTGTAGGCTATTTGGCAGGTTCAATTCTCCCTGAAACCGTGCAAAACAGTATGGGAATTGCTCTATATTCAATGTTTATTGCTATTTTAGTTCCATCGATGAAAAAATCCTTTAAAGTAATTATTATTTCATTATCCGCTGGAGCTATTCACTCTATTTTAAATGTAAGTAAGCTAATCCCCCAAGGCTGGACCCTTATTATTTCTATAATACTCGCTTCCTTACTTGGGGTTATTGTATTTTCTAAAGATGATGGAGGTGCAAATATATGAGTTCTTATTTCCCACTAATATTAGGCATAGCTATCGTTACGTATATACCAAGGCTTATTCCTTTTACCTTAGTTTCAAAAAAATCCATGAACCCTACCCTTAAGAAGTTTTTAACCTATGTTCCCTATGCGACTTTAGGGGCTTTAATTATACCTGATGCCTTTACTTTTATACCGAATAATCCGCTAGCAGCTTGGGGCGGAGTCATTACAGCCTTCCTCTTATCTTGGCTAAAGGGTAATATAGTGTTATCTGTATTAGCATCGGTCGGGGCTACCTTTTTGCTTCTTCAATACCTGTAGTATATACCATTTTCCCTCCATACCTATTTCTATTATACAAAAAAGTATAAGATAACACAAAAAAGTCGAGATTTTTCCCGACTTTTTTGAGGTTAATATTATAAACCTAATAAACTATTTATCTTCTCCCTATCAAAACCTACTACAATACTTCCATCGATATCGATAACGGGTACCCCCATTTGACCGGATTTCTTGACCATTTCCTCGGCTGCAATTTGGTCCTTGGCTACATCAATATCCTTGTATTCAAAATTATTTTTTTTCAAATAGTTCTTCACCATATGACAAAATGGACATGTCGGAGTAGAGTATACAATAATGTTATTCATGCAAAAACCTCCTTTTCGTTATAATATGTTTTATAGGATTATTTATGCCTCATATTTCAAGTTGTTGTTTATAATATCATTATATTACGTTTTTACAATTTATCAATTTTAGTATATTGTCATTTTTACCTATATTTTTAAAATAACTTATATATCCTAAAAATCCCTTTGATTTTCATAGAATCCCTTCATATCTAAATGATTGCTACTTTTTCTTATTTGCCGGCTCAATATTTATGGATTTCCCTTTGATTTGGGCGTGGTTCATTATCTTTAGAACTTCCTTTGTATATTCTTTAGGAACCTCTACAAAAGTGTATTTGTCGTATACATCAATGGTTCCTATGAGTTTTCCAGAAAGGCCGGTTTCTCCTGCTATAGCCCCTACGATATCCCTAGCCCTTACATTTTGCTTTCGCCCTATATTTATAAACAATCTTACCATTCCTGGTTCTGAACCTGTTTCTTCGAAGTCCGCATCTGCCTCATGCTCTGTTTCTTTGCCCATTACCATCTTTAGAAGAGCTGCAGATAAATCTAGGGAGGTATAATCTTCTTCAACTAATCTTTCTATGATTCTGATTTGTTTATTTAAATCTTCATTTTCGATAACGCTTTTTATGTTGTCGATTAGAATACTGATTTTGGCCTCTTCTACGTCATTGAGGCTAGGAGCTTGTTGAAGCTTTATTTTGGTCTTGGTATACCTTTGGATATCTTTAAGTTTATATATTTCCCTACCTACGATAAAACTAAATGCCTTCCCTAGGCGACCTGCCCGTCCTGTCCTTCCAATTCTATGAACATAGTATTCTTCATCCTGTGGAATATCATAGTTAAATACAGCCTCTACATCATCCACATCAATTCCCCTTGCTGCCACATCTGTTGCTATTAATATCTCTGTGTTTCCATTTCTAAAGTTATTCATGACCCTATCTCTTAGGGGCTGCTTCATATCCCCATGGAGCCCATCTGCAAAATATCCTCTTCCTTGTAAATCATTTACCAGTTCATCTACCTTCTTTTTGGTGTTACAAAAGATAAGGGACAGTTTAGGATTATGCATATCAATAAGTCTTGTAAGAATTTCAACTTTATTTCTTTCTTTTACTTCGAAATAATATTGTTCAATGCTTGGGACAGTTAGTTGTTTACGCACTACTTTAACTATTTCAGGGTTTTCCTGATGGGTTTTTGCAATATCTAAAATAGCTCTAGGCATGGTAGCAGAAAACAAAATGGTTTGACGGCTTTTTGGGGTATCTTTAAGTATCATCTCGATATCTTCCCTAAATCCCATATTAAGCATTTCATCTGCTTCATCTAAAATTATCATTTTAAGTTTATTTAGTTTTATGGTTTTTCGATTCATGTGATCCATTACCCGTCCTGGGGTCCCAATTATGACTTGAATGCCCTTTTTTAAAGATTTAATTTGCCTGTCAATTGGCTGTCCCCCATATATGGGAAGGGTCTTTATTCCCTGAAGGTATTTTCCCAGTTTTCTTATTTCTTCCGAAACTTGAATCGCTAATTCCCTCGTAGGACATAATACCAAAGCCTGTAAATTATTGTCTTGGACATCAACCTTTTCCAAGATAGGTATTCCAAAAGATGCTGTTTTACCTGTTCCTGTTTGGGCTTGTCCTATTACGTCCTTCCCCTCTAATATATGAGGTATTGCCTGAGATTGTATAGGGGTGGTTTCTTCAAACCCCATATCCTCAACTGCTTTAATTAGTTCTTTTGATATATTTAAATCATCAAATCTAGCTGTATTCATATTTTACTCTCCTATTGTTAAATTTTATCTTTATGGTGTTTTTAATTATGAAATTCTTCGATACCTGAGGTGGTAATTTTTATTTTTCCTTCTTTGAATAGTTTACCGATTGCTCTTTTAAATGCTCTCTTACTCATATTAAATTCTTTTTTTATTATAGATGGATCAGTATTGTCGTTAAATGGAAGCTTGCCCCCTTTTAACAATAACTTTCCTAAGATAACCTTAGCATCTTCCTCCACCTGGATATAGGCTTTTTCCCTTACACTGATATCTATTTTTCCATCTTCACGGATTTTTATTACTCTGCCTTCTATTTCATCCCCATTTTGGTACTTTTCATATAATTCAGTTGATGGAATAAAACCGTGATACTTGCTATCGACAGCTACAAAAACCCCTAAATCTTCTTTTACTTTATACACAATCCCACAAACTTTATCATTTTCCTTATAAGGTGAATCGCTTCTTAGAAGGTCATACACATCCATGGTAGCGCAAAGTCTATCGCTTTTATCTATGTATAGACCTACTAAATAGCTTTTTCCCTTAGAAACCCGGGTGGCCTGTTCCCTAAAGGGAAGGAATAAATCCTTCTCAAGACCCCAATCTAAAAATGCCCCTATTTTACTTGTGTCTACGACTTTTAAAATAGCTAATTTTCCTAAAGTTACTCTAGGTCTTTTGGTTGTGGCTATGATACGGTCTTTCGAATCCCTATATATAAAAACTTCTAGTTCGTCTCCCACTTCGGTATCTTCTGGTATTTGTTTCTTAGGAAGTAGAACATCCTCTTCCTTTTTTCCTTCTTTTGTGTTTAAGTAGGCACCAATGGAAGTAATTCTTAAAACCCTTAGTTTTTGAATTTCACCTAATTTTATCATATGCATCTCCTTGATATTAGTAATATTAACCTTTATAACATCCTATCATTTCTACAGTAGAATTCCTATACCAATCATCAAAACATGGATAAGATTTATAAGTGTGAAATTTCGTACAGCGGTAACAAAGGTATCTTTTTTTGATTGCTTTTCAAAAAATATACGGATATTTTTCTTGACTATTATAAATGTAAATAGTGTAGCTAAAGTAAATATCGGGCTTATATATAATATAACCAAAAGTATAATATCAATATATATAATATAGTATAAAATTTTAAAAATCCTTAAGCTCCTATCCTTTCCAATATAAATGGGAAGGGTATATCTCTTATTAATAATATCATCTTCCATATCACAAATATTATTTGCCAGCATTATATTAGCAATACCTATTACGGCAGGCAAAGATATCAAAAATATATATATGATTTCTTTAAGATTAAGATTAAGGGTTAATATTTCATTTTGGTAAACAATATCTACAATACCTATATCGTATATGTGAATATATATAGAAATAAAAACTATCATGAACCCCATAAAAAGTCCGGAGAAAATTTCCCCTAAGGGCATTCTTGAAATTGGTATGGGACCAAAAGAATAAAGTATTCCTGTTATAAAAGATAGGATTCCCAGTATAAGAATGATTATGTTTGTCCTTAAAAATAAGATAAATCCTGTTGTCGAGGCTATTAGTAGAAGAATCATTATGGTTATCCATACGGCGGATTCTTTTATATTATCTCTTATTATTGCATTATGGGTCTCATAATTATACCCATAGGTTTTTCTTGCCTTTTTGTAGTCTATGTAGTTATTAATTGTTGTAGTCAACATATCAAAAGTTAATAATGAAATAAGCATTATCATAAAATTTAATATGTTGAACCTTTTAAAATGATATATGGCATAGGCATTTCCTAACAAAAAAGGAATCATACTAGCCACCTTTGTTTGGATTTCCGCTAATTTTAGAAAACTCCTAATGCTCATCTTTTCCCTCCTTTTATCTAACTCAATTATTCTACTATAAATCCACTAATCATTCAAATACTTTATGGGAAAGATGAGTAGATATATTGTATACAATAAAAAAAGAGAGTATGTTATTTAACATACTCAATATCAATGAGCAACTAAGTTGTTATCTTTGAACCCTCCCAGAAGCATCTCCTTTGACCAAGTTCATAACTTCCTCTACGGTAGAATGATTAAAATCTCCTGGTATCGTATGCTTTAGGGCAGATGCTGCAACACCAAATTCCAATGCGTCTTTGAAGTTTTGATCGGTGATTAATCCATAAATCAATCCTGCTGCAAAGGAGTCTCCTCCCCCTACTCTATCAACTATCCTAATATCGTATTTTTTCGAATGATAAAATTCGTTTCCATCGTAAATCATTGCACTCCATCCGTTATCAGATGCAGAATAGCTTTCTCTCAAGGATGAAGCTACATATTTGAATCCAAATTTATCTTTCATTTGTTTAAAGATGGTTTTGTATCCCTCTAATTCTAATTCACCTTTTGTTACATCGGTTTCCCCCGGTTTAAACCCTAGTACTTTTTCTGCATCTTCCTCATTCCCGATACATACATCCACATATGCCATAAGCTTAGTCATGATTTGCTGTGCTTTCTCGGGAGTCCATAGTTTTTTTCTGTAATTTAAGTCTACGCTAACCATGACTCCATGCCTCTTAGCTGCCTTAAGGGCTGTTTCCGTAAGTAGAGCTGCCTTATCACTGATTGCAGGTGTAATTCCGCTAAAATGAAACCAATCTGCCCCCTTAAAAATCTTATCAAAATCAAAATCTAATATCTCTGCTTCTGCTATAGCGGAGTTAGCTCTGTCGTATACTACCTTAGAAGGGCGCATGGATGCTCCTGTTTCTAGATAATAAATACCTATTCTTTCCCCACCTCTAGCAATATAATCTTCTTTAACGCCAAAGCGTCTTAAGCTATTTACTGCTGATTGTCCGATGGGGTTTTCAGGAAGCTTGGTTACAAAATATGCATCCAGCCCATAATTAGCTAAGGAAACCGCTACATTTGCTTCCCCACCGCCGTATACAACCTCTAAAGTATCTGCTTGTTCAAATTTTAAGTGTCCCGGGGTCGAAAGTCGAAGCATGATTTCTCCCATAGTAATCACTTTTTTACTCATATTTATCCCCTACTTTCTGGCTTCCTTTATTTTTTCGATAAATTTCCTTGCTGTTTCCGTAATAAGTTCATAATTTCCGGTTTTAGCACCGCTAGTTAGCTCACCGCCAACTCCAACAGCAATGCATCCATTTTTAATCCATTGATCTACATTATCCAAACTTACACCACCGGTAGGCATGAGTACTGCTTGTGGGAGGGGCCCCTTTATAGCTTTAATAATATCAGGTCCATATGCGCTTCCCGGGAATACTTTTATGATATCTGCCCCTGCTTCCATAGCCCTAATCATTTCGGTAATGGTCATACATCCCGGCATATAAGGAATTTGATATCTGTTGCATAGTTTAGCGCTATCCATATCAAACCCAGGGCTAACTATGTATTCTGCTCCGGAAAGAATAGCAACTCTGGCAGTTTCACTATCTAGTACCGTACCTGCCCCAATAATTAACTCTTCTTTTGTAAATGTTGATTTTAGGGATTCAATAACTTTATGAGCATCAGGTACAGTAAAGGTTATTTCTATAGCCGGTATGCCACCTTCTATACATGCTTTGGCAATTTTCTCTGCTTGCTCATTATTTTCTGCCCTGACCACTGCTACAATACCCACATTTATAATTTTATTTAAGGTTTCGATTTTGGAAATCATATTATCCTCCTATCTATTTCGTTCCATTATACGGTCCACAGTTTCATTATACGAAATACAGTGTCGCAATGCAAAACAAAATATATGGATTATTTTTAAACTACTTTTAGTTTTCTCCGTATTATTCTTCCTTTCTCTATTATTCGTATCTTTTCATTTTCTATTCGATTTACTTCTTGATATTTTGATGATTTATTCGAAAATAAAGAGCCAGGTTATCAATTTTTATAACCTAGCTCTTTCGATATCTCCATGGTATAATGCACTAACCATCTAGAAAACTCTTTGATTTTTTCATCAGTCATTCGCGTTATGGGACCGGAAATACTCACAGCAGCACAGGTTTCCCCTGTATAGTCATATATGGAAGCTCCTACGCATCTGACATCTAATTCATTTTCCTCTTCATCCACTGCAAAGCCTTTTTCCCTTATGGATTTTAATTCTCTCTTAAAATCCTCAAGATTTATAATCGTAAAGGGAGTATACTGCTTTATATCACTTTCTTCCCAGATTTTTTCAATCTTTTTATCATCAAGCCCCGAAAGTATGGCCTTTCCTACGGCCGTACAATAGGCAGGGCTTCTTCTTCCAATTCTTGAATGCATTCTAATGGTAGTTTTGGATTCAACTTTATCGATATAGATTATATCGGTGTTTTCTCTTATTACTAAATGGACAACCTCGTTAGTTTTTTCCATTAATTCTTTTAAATACGGTCTAGCTATCTCTAATATATCCATATTAGAAATTCTTTTACTTCCTAATTCAAATAATTTTAAAGTAATTTTATATCTGCTATTTTCAGAATTTTGCTCTACATATCCTTTTATAATCAATGTGGATAACAATCTGTGCACTGTGCTCTTATGAAGATCTAACTTAGCACTTATATCTGCAACTCCCAGCCCATCATCATAATCTGATAGTACTTCCAAAATTGATAATGTCCTATCAACAGATTGAACTATATCCTTCATCTCTTTCTCCCTTTCTGTATACTGTGGATTTCACGCTTTAAAATTTTAATCCTTTGTACTTATTCTGCCTCAGGTTCTTCTATTTCTTCTTCTGTCTTGGGTATATACTTTTTAAATATTCTATCTAAAAAATAAGAACTCCAAAGGGCATAAGTGCTAACAAAGAAGAAAATAAATAAAGGCCATATTTTTATAAAAAAGACTACTCCAGCAAAGGCAAATATACATAAAAATGTAGTAATAATATGCTTATTAGCCATGATAAGAGAGGTCTTAAAAAGACCACCTATGGTCATATAAAATCTTGAGAGCAGGGCAAACATATAGATACTCATAACTACGAGTTCAATTAGAATAATAATTTGGATGGGCATGATAAATCTTGCCATGGTGCCTACATTTCCTATATTCATTATATTAACATATAGTATAAAATAAGCGATTAAAAGAATAATCCACACTATGGTAGACTGCATAAAGTTCATTTTGAAACTTTTCCAAAAATCCCTAAACAAATAGCCCTCTTCTTTACGGACTCTTTTACCTGCTACATAAAACAATGCCGTTGTAGATGCCCCTGCAGTTACAATAGGTATACAAAATAAAAGCCATAATAAATTTAACATAAATAAATCAAAAACAAGACCACCAAATTTATAAAGGGGCCCATCTACTGAAAAAATCCCATTTCCCATATTTTTCCTCCTCATTTGTTTGTATATTTATTTGGAAAAAATAAGAGCTACGGTTATATTATCACACTTATTAAACATATGAAATATTCTTTTTACATGTTTAATAGTTTTAGGATACGATAACCCATTATAAAGAAACAACTTTGAATCCTTAACATCCAAAGTTGTTCCTTTATCTATATCTTTATATATTTATTTAAAGTAGTTTCCACCGCTCCGGTGCCGGCAATCATTTCTGTAAAATAATCTTCAACTCTTTTTCCCAATCCTACTTTATATAAATTAACCCCAAATATTTTTTCATTACTTAATATGGGCTCTAAGACCTTGTGAGCATCTATCCTATCTCCCAATGAAATATCTTCTATGTGCAAAGATAGGGCATCAAGCATGGGGTCCGGACTAATGATAAAGGGCTCCCCCTTATCATCAACTCCCATAAGGTAGCGAATCCAACCTGCAAATACCAAGGGAATTATTTTCAAATCCTGGGTATCCAATTTATTTGATTGCTCATAGGCTTTTATAGTTTCCCCAAAGCGAATAGGTAGTTTTTGTGAAGTATCTGTAGCTATTCTCTGCGGGGTATCCGGCATAAAAGGATTCGGGATACGAACTTGCAATACTTCATCTATGAATTTTTTAGGATTGATTATTTTGGGATCGACTGCAACAAGAAGCCCTTCTTTATAACCTATAATTTCAACCATTTTCCTTAGCAGCGGATTTTCCATTTCCTTTGAAATCAAGTCATACCCTAATAAACAGCCAAAGATTGCTAGGGCAGTATGCAGGGGGTTAAGACAGGTGGATACTTTCATTTTTTCTACTTTATCCACTGTCTGTCTATCGGTAAAGATAATCCCTCCCTTTTCTAGTGGAGGTCTGCCATTAGGAAAGGCATCTTCGATTACCAAATACTCACATTCTTCGCCGTTAACAAAAGGAGCAACATAAGTATTTTTTGATGTAATGATTTGCTGTATGTCTTCTATTCCATCCTCTTCTAATACTTTTCTTACGGAATCATCTGGTCTTGGAGTAATTTTNTCAATCATAGTCCAAGGAAAAGATAGCTTTGATGGATTATTAATATAATCCCTNAATCCTTTTTTCACTAAACCTCTTTCTTCCCAGGCAGACGCAATGGTGTTAATAGCTTCATATAACTTATCCCCATTATGGGAACAATTATCCATACTGACTAAGGCAATGGGCTTTTCTCCTGATAAGAATCTTTCGTATATAAGGGCGGTTACTTTTCCTATATAACTTTTAGGTAGAGACACCCCTTGTTCTAAATCGGCCTCTACATCCTTAAGAAACTGAGATTTAGCATCTATTAGACTATAACCCTTTTCTGTGATGGTAAAACTTGCAATCTGCAAACTATCATTCATAAAGATTTCTTTTAGCCTGTCAAAATGAAATTTATTCCCACTATCTGCCACAAGAGACTCTACAACAGACCCTATAACTGTTTTTTCTACAGTTCCATTGGATTTTAGGGTTACTAATATGGAATAATCATCATAGGGTTTGTTTATTTTTTCAATGATTTCATAATCATATCCTTCTACTGCAATTAGTCCCCTATTAATTATATTCTTATTTAATAAATTTTGTACTGTATTAGCTTGGAATGCCCTAAAAATATTACCTACTCCAAAATGAATCCAAAAGGGGTTTTTTATTGTGTTTATCCTGATTGTTTCTCTATCGTATTTAGGAACCCTATAACCTTTGATTGTCCATGTGTCCTTATTTTTTAGACCTTTTTCATTTAGTTTCATATTATCTGTTTCCTTTCTTTATTGCTTCCCAAAGTCCGTTTAAGTAAGAAACACCTAAAGCCCTATCATACAGGCCATATCCGGGCATCGCCACTTCTCCCCAAATCATACGACCATGGTCTGGACGTATGGGACCTGTAAATCCTATATCATAAAGTGCCTTCATAATTTCGTACATATCAAAACTTCCATCGGAGGATAAATGTGCCGATTCTTCAAAATCCATAGGGGAGTTAAACTTTAGATTTCTAACATGGGCAAAATGGATTCTTCCCTTTAAGGAACGAATCATATCCGGCAAATCATTTTCTAGATTCGTTCCATAGGAGCCAGAACAAAATGTAACTCCGTTATGGGGATTGTCCACCATCTTCATCATTCGTAAAATGTTTTGTTTATTAATGATAATTCTAGGTAAACCAAATACACTCCACGCGGGGTCATCGGGATGTATTGCCATATTGATATCGTATTTGTCACATACTGGCATAATTCTTTCTAGAAAATATTTAAGGTTTTTAAAGAGTTTTTCTTCGTCCACTTCTTTATACATATCAAAAAGTTCTTTTATCTTAGCCATCCGCTCTGGCTCCCAGCCCGGCAAGATAAAGCCTTTAGCATCTGAATCTAGACTCTTAAACATGTCCCTAGGATTTATCTTATCGACTGCCCCTTGATTATAAGCCAGCACCGTAGAACCATCGGGTCTTTTGCGGGCCAATTCCGTACGGGTCCAGTCAAATACGGGCATAAAATTATAACATACCATATGAATGCCTTCTTCTCCCAATCCCTCTAAAGTAGTAATATAATTATCTATATATTTATCCCTATCCGGTGTACCTACTTTAATAGCATCATGGATGTTCACACTTTCAATACCTTCTATCTTTAGCCCTGCTTCTTCTACTTCTTCCTTTAATCTTTTTATGGATTCCCTACTCCATGCCTCCCCCGGTATAGAGTCGTATAGGGTTGTAATAACCCCCTCTACCCCTGGAATTTGTCTTATTTGTTCTAAGGTAACCGTATCGAATTCTTTTGTAAACCACCTTAATGTCATCTTCATAATATTACCTCCCTATAATGAGTATAATAGTATTTTAATTTGATTATATGAGTTTGTTGTATTAATTCAATTGGAAAACTTGTTGTACATATTGCAAATCTTGCTATGAGGAAGTATTATATAAATGTAATATAAATCTTATAAATAAATTAGATTGAGGGATATCCTTGAAAAAAACTTTGAAAAAGAACTTACAATCTTCCTTTAATACCAGACAATATATGTTGTCAAAGGACTTTGAGATATACTATTATTCTGATTCCCAGCTTCCTCCGGTTGCACCCCATAGCCATGATTACTATGAGTTTTACTTTTTTTTGGAGGGCAATATGGAAATCAATATTGCCGGCCATAGATATCCTATTAAACCTGGGGACTTTTTCCTAATACCCCCTGGAACCAATCATTATCCCTCCTTTTTAAATCATGAGCTGCCCTACCGCCGTTTTGTACTATGGATTAGTCAAGATTATTGTAACCAACTATTAAAAATTTCACCCAGCTATGTTTATATGATGCAATATGTATCTACAACTAAAAACTATATCTTTCATAATGATGTTATTTCTTTTAATAGCATTCAGTCCATGATTTTTAGACTAATTGAAGAAATTAAAAACGAGCGCTTTGGTAAGGAGGCGGAAGTTTCCTTACAGCTTAATTCTTTGCTTCTTCATTTAAATCGCTTAGTATATGAAAAAAACCATAATAAAGTTAAAACTACCAATAAACCATTATACCTAAATATTTGTAATTATATTGCAGACAACCTATCCGGGGATTTATCCCTAGATTGTCTTGAAAAGGAGTTTTATGTTAATAAATTTTATATTGCCCATGAGTTCAAAAATAATATTGGAATATCCATTCATCAATATGTAACAAAAAAAAGATTGCACGCCTGTAAAGATGTAATCTTAAGTAATCAATCCATTACTAAAGTATTTAGACTTTATGGTTTTAATGATTATTCTACCTTTTATCGTGCCTTCAAGAAAGAATATGGTATTTCGCCAAGGGAATACAAAGAAATGTACCCCTCCATAGATTCGTGATTTTATGATTTTATCTCATTATTATATCCCCATGAAATCATCATCGGTATATTTTTATTTTTATTATATATACTAGTTATGATATAATTGTTTCTACTAAATTTAACCCATTTAATATAGATAGAAAGAGGTGGAATATGAACGGTAAAACCCCTAGTCAATCTGCGGTCGAAATGACCGAATTAGTTCTTCCTAATGATACAAATATTCTCGGTAATCTCCTGGGAGGAAGAATGATGCACTGGATGGATATTGCAGGAGCCATGGCTGCTTCAAGGCATTCTAATAAAACCGTTGCCACTGCCTGTGTGGATAGATTAGATTTTAGACACCCCATTAGAGTAGGGGAATTGGTTATGCTTAAAGCTAAAATAACCTGGGTAGGAAAAACTTCTATGGAGGTCAAGGTAAGGGTTTATGCAGAAAACACCAAAACAGGGGCCATAATATTAACAAATAAAGCTTATCTAACTTTTGTTGCCCTAGATGAAAATTGTAAACCTTCCCCTGTGCCGCCTATCTTCCCCGAAACGGAAGAAGAAAAAAGTGATTATGAAAAAGCACAATTAAGGCGGGATGAAAGAATACGCAAAAAGACGAGAAATTAAATTCTCGTCTTAAAATATTTCAAGTCCTACGGGACAATGATCCGAACCTAATATATCACTATAAATTATTGCATCTTTTAGTTCATCCTTCAAACTATTTGAAACACAAAAATAATCTATACGCCACCCTGCATTATTTTCCCTAGCTTTAAACATATAGGACCACCAGGTATAAGCCCCTTCTCTATCAGGATAAAAATATCTAAATGTATCAATAAATCCTTTATGTATAATCTCATCGAATTTAGCCCTTTCTTCATCACTAAATCCTGCATTTTTTCTATTAGACTGAGGATTTTTAAGGTCAATTTCTTTATGGGCTACATTTAAATCTCCGCAAAAAATAACAGGCTTTGTTTTTTCTAAATTCTTCAGATAACTAAGGAAGTCATTTTCCCATTCCATACGGTATTCAAGCCTAGCAAGACCCCTCTGGGAATTGGGTGTGTATACTGTTACAATATAATATTTATCAAATTCTAAGGTTATAACTCTTCCTTCTTTATCATGTTCTTCTTCTCCTATACCATAAAATACGCTAATTGGTTTGATTTTCGAAAAAATAGCTGTCCCGGAGTATCCCTTCTTTTCGGCATAATTCCAGTACTGATGATAGCCTTTTAGTTCCAAATCAATTTGACCTTCTTGCAACTTTATTTCCTGGACACAAAAAACATCTGCATCTTCAGCCTCAAAAAAATCCATAAAACCTTTTTTTACACAGGCCCTAAGCCCATTTACATTCCATGATATTAGTTTCATAACATATCTCCTCTTTTTTAATTATTTGCCAGTAAATATGTTTATAAGTTTTTATTGACTTGATATACATAGCATGATAAAATATAATATTTTGCAATTTCTATTATTTATGGTATACTTATATATGGGAGCATTTATAAAACTCAATTGATATCATATAAAGCTTCCCTAAAGTGGATTCCAACAGGCACCAGAAATTCTATTAGACCTTTTTGTTGGTAATCTATAGCAAGTTAAAATATGGAGGTGGCTCTTTTGCTTAAGGTTGGAAGTAAGGTTGTTTACCCGATGCAGGGCATTGGAGTAGTCAGTAGCATAGAAGAAAAAAATTTTTATGATGAAACCAAGCGCTACTACACAATAGATATTCTCAACAGTACCATGAATATTTTAATTCCTGCAGATAAAATACCCAAATCAAATTTGCGTTTAGTTTCTGATTTATCTACATTAGAAAAAATACTCTCCGCAATAAATAAGGAACTTTCTCCAGAATCTGAGGAACTTTCGCAGAAGGAAAAGTATGCATTAAATATGAAAAAAATCAAATCAGGCTCCTTAAAAGAATCTATCGAATTAGTCCGTGACTTAACCCATGCAGGAAACATAAAAAAACTTAACTCCAATGAAACACAGATATTAGCAACTGCAAAGAAAATGGTTTTAGAAGAAATATCAGTTATTAAAGATATTTCCACTGAAGAAGCAGATGATTTTCTAAAATCGAGAATATCATAAATAAGTAACCAAAATATTTGGTTGCTTATTTTTTTGCCAAAATAGATGATTCAATTATACCGCAAATCATCCAAAAAACAAATTCTAAGTGATTATACTCCATCAGCTATTTATTAAATCTCCTATATTTTAGTGGTGTTACCCCAACAATCTTCTTAAATGCCATGTTGTAGTAATTTTGATTATTATATCCCACTGATAGTGCAATTTCTAACATTGATAGATTTGTATTTACTAATAAATCCTTGCTCTTTTTAATTCTTATTTCATTAACAAAGTGGGAGTAGGTTTTTCCTACTTCCTTTTTAAACAAATTGCAAAAATAGCATTTATTCAAGCCCAGGTATTCCGCCATTCCCTCAAGATTGAGGGGTTTTTCATAATGCTCCTTAATATATGTTATTGCCTTTCTTACATGAAAACTATAGACTTTCTTGCCAACGGTCCTTTTTATATCCATCGATATCTCCCCTTAAAAAACAGGTATGTTTTTCTATTTTTTATAAAGTATCTAAATTTAGTTATAAAAAACTAAATATATTTAAGATTGATATTAGTTTTAGTGGTAAACTATTGTTTATTGAAAATGAATGTCATAATCACTATCATTATATAAAACTTGCTAACATATGTCAATTAGAACCCCCCGTAGGAGGCATTATGAAAAAAAGATATCTAATATCGATCCTAATTATTTTATCCTTTACCTCAATATTTATCGGTGTTAAAGAAATATCTCCCTTAGATATTTTAAATTTAAATGAAGATAAGATCCAAATATTATTATTAAGTAGGCTCCCAAGGCTTGTAAGTATCATAGCAGCAGGAATGGGAATGAGCATAAGTGGTCTTATAATGCAGCAAATAACACAAAATAAATTTGTATCCCCCACGACTGCTGCAACTATAGATTCGGCTAAATTAGGGATTTTGATTTCCTTAATATTGTTTTCATCAGCGGGTTCCCTAATAAAAATGCTCATTTCTTTCACTTTTGCCCTTGGGGGAAGCTTTTTATTTTTAGGGATTTTGAAAAAGATTAAGTATAAAAATGCGATAATTGTACCTCTTTTAGGGATGATGGTCGGGAGCGTAATCGACTCCATAACTACTTTTTTTGCCTATAAATATGATTTGGTCCAAAATATTTCCTCATGGATGCAAGGAAATTTCTCCATGGTCATAAAAGGTAGGTATGAGCTTTTATATATTAGTATTCCCCTTTTGGTTATTGCATTTTTATATGCGAATCAATTTACCTTAGCTGGTATGGGGGAAGATTTTTCAAAAAATCTAGGACTTAATTACAATAGGGTTGTGGGGATAGGAATATCCATCGTTGCCTTAATATCTTCCGTAGTTGTTATCACCGTAGGTAGAATACCCTTCTTAGGCCTTATAATCCCCAATATAGTTACCATGTATCAAGGGGATAATTTGAAAAAAAGCATTTTTCCAACGGCCCTATTAGGGGCACTCTTTCTCTTATTATGTGATATCTTAGGACGGATAATAATATACCCTTATGAAATATCCATAGGCCTTACTGTGGGAGTTTTGGGAAGCTTTATTTTCCTTTACTTGATTCTTAGGAGGAATTCATAATGAAAGAAAAAAAGAAAATATACTTCCTTGGGGTTATTTTGATAATCCTATTCTCTTTATTTATTTTTATGGGATTAAATGATAGAAACCTAGGTTATGCTCTCCCCCTTCGTATAGCCAAAATAACTGCAATCATATTAACAGGATCTGCCATAGGGTTTTCTTCTACTATATTCCAGACCATAACCAACAATCGTATATTAACCCCCAGTGTACTGGGACTGGATTCCTTATATCTATTTATACAAACCTTTATTGTCTTTATATTTGGTTCTAGCTTTTTGGCTACAAGTAGTGGCAGCTTTAACTTTATCTTATCCATAGGGCTCATGGCTTTATTTTCCTTGGTAATATTTAAGCTTCTTTTTAAAAAGCAAGGGAATAACATCTTTTTTCTTTTACTTCTCGGTTTAGTTTTTGGGACATTTTTTCAAAGCATATCTTCCTTTATGCAGGTATTAATAGACCCTAATGAGTTTTTGATTGTACAAAATAAAATGTTTGCTAGTTTTAATAATGTAAATACAAAAATCCTATGGTTAGCCCTTCTTATATCGTTTTTATCTGTGGGTTACACTTATAAGTATTTAAGTAGTTTAGATGTTTTATCACTAGGGAGAGAAAATGCTATTAATCTAGGTATTGATTATGATAAAGTCGTTAAAAAAATGCTTATAGTTATTTCTATTTTGGTTTCTGTATCCACTGCCCTAGTTGGTCCTATTACCTTTTTGGGATTATTAGTGGTTAACCTTTCTAGAGAGTTTATCAAAACCTATAAGCATAAATATCTGATTATAGGTTCAATGCTTCTTGGTTCTTCCTTTCTCGTAGGTGGACAGCTTATTGCCGAAAGAATAATAAATTTTAGCACCCCCATAAGTGTAATTATTAATTTTATAGGTGGAATCTACTTTATATATCTGCTTTTAAAGGAGGAAAAAATATGATAGAAGTAAAAAATGCCCTAAAAAAATACGGCAATAAAAGTGTTGTAGATAATGTAAGTGTAAAGATAAAAAAAGGTGAAATAACTTCATTCATTGGTCCCAATGGAGCTGGTAAAAGTACCCTTTTATCTATGATGAGCAGAATTCTTGATAAAGATGGAGGAGAAATCCTTATTGATGGTAAGGAAATCAGTCAATGGGATAGCAATGAGTTGGCGAAAAAAATATCTATTTTAAAACAGACTAATCATATCAATATAAGACTTACCATCAGAGAACTTGTAAGCTTTGGGCGTTTTCCATACTCTCAAGGAAGGCTCACTAAGAAAGACTGGAAATATATAGATGAAGCCATAAGCTATATGAAGCTTTATGACATACAAGATAAGTATCTAGATGAATTAAGTGGAGGACAAAGACAAAGGGCATATATTGCCATGGTTATAGCTCAAGATACAGAATATATCCTTTTGGATGAACCCCTTAACAATCTAGATATGAAGCATTCAGTAGATATTATGAGGATACTAAAACAGTTATCTAGTGAACTTAATAAAACTGTTGTAATTGTTATCCACGATATCAACTTTGCCTCTTGTTATTCTGATTATATAGTGGCCTTAAGTAATGGCCAAATAGCAAAGGAAGGGGGCGTTAACGAAATAATAGACAAGAAAGTTCTTGAAGATATCTATGATATGGAATTCAATATCCAAGATATAGAAAACAGTAAAATATGCATTTATTACTAAATAAAATTACTAGAGGTGATAAAAATGAAAAAAACTAAAAGTTTATTTACTTTACTATCCTTATTAACTATAGCACTAGTCTTTACTGCCTGCAGCTCTAATACTAAAACAGTCAATACAACAATGGGTGAAACCATAACCATTAGCCACTTACTAGGAGAAACCACAGTAAATAAAAACCCAGAAACCGTAGTTGTATTTGATTATGGTATATTAGATTCCCTAGATAAAATGGAAGTTGAGGTAACAGGGCTCCCCAAAGCTAGCCTTCCTGCATTCCTAGATAAGTTTAATGAAAGTAAATATATAGACGTAGGGACATTAAAAGAGCCTAATTTCGAAAAAATATTCGAACTTAATCCCGATGTAATCTTTATTTCTGGAAGACAACAAGAGGCCTATGAAGAACTCTCAAAAATAGCACCCACCATATATTTTGAATTAGATGGCTCAAAGTATATGGAGTCAGTTACAAAAAACATCAAAACCTTAGGAGAAATCTTCGACAAAAAAGAATTCGTAGAAACAGAATTGGCAAATATCAATAAAGCTATAGAAGACTTAAGTAAAGAAGTAAAAAAAGATGGAAAAAATGCATTAATCCTTTTGGCTAATGATGGAGCTATCAGTGCCTACGGGCAAGACTCACGATTTGGCATCATCCATGGTGACTTTGGCTTTACCCCAGTGGATGCTCAAATAGAAGCAAGTAACCACGGCCAAAGTGTTACCTTCGAATATATTCTAGAGAAAAATCCTGATTATTTATTTATTATCGATAGAGCTGCTGTAACCGGTGGAAGCTCCTTGGCAAAACAAATCTTTGATAATGAAATCATAAAACAAACCAAGGCTTATCAAAATAATAACATCATATACCTCAATGCCCATATTTGGTATGTAGGCTCCGGTGGCCTGAATGGAACAATGAAAATGATAGACGAAATAAAATCAAATAACTGATGAACCTGGTTCATCAGTTATTTATTATCTTATTATCTTTATCTACAAATATGGTCTTAGGTTTATGGGATGTAATCTCCTCTTCCGTAAGAATACAGTAAGAAATTATAATAATTTCATCTCCTACCTGCGCCTTTCTCGCCGCTGCCCCATTTAAGCATATAATACCACTGTCTCTTTTACCTTTTATTACATAAGTTTCTAGTCTTTCTCCGTTGTTATTATTTACTACCTGTACCTTTTCTCCTTCAAAAATAGCCGCTGCTTTCATTAAGGTTTCATCAATTGTAATGCTTCCTACATAATTTAGATTTGCTTCTGTTACTTTTGCTCTATGTATTTTTGATCTCATAAAATGTAAAAACATATTCACCCTCCTATGATACAATTATCAATCAATCTAGTTTCCCCTATCTTTGCAGCTAAGGCAATAACTAATTTTTCATCTAAAGACTTGGGGGGTTCTAGGGTATTAGCATTTAAAATTTCTACATAATCTATTTCCAATATTGACTTAGTTGCCATATGTTTTTTTAGACTTTCTTTTATATCAGGAATGGAATATATATTATCTCTTATTAGTTTTTCCCCTTTTTGTAGAGTATCATAGAGTATCGTTGCTGCTTTTCTTTGCTCTTCATCTAAATATTTATTTCGTGAGCTTTTTGCTAGACCGTCATCTTCTCTTATGATGGGACAGCCGATAATATCTATATCCATATTCAAATCTTCTACCATTCTTTTTATCACAATGAGCTGCTGATAATCCTTTTCTCCAAAGAATGCTACATTAGGTTTAACAATATTAAGAAATTTGGCTACCACAGTGGCTACCCCCCTAAAATGCCCTGGCCTTTTAGCTCCACATAATACATCTGTAATTTTCTCTATGTTTAAAAATGTGTTATATCCCTTGGGATACATTTCTTTTACAAGAGGAGTAAATACTAAATCAACCCCATCCTCTTCGCAAATTTTTAAATCCCTGTCCAAATCCCTAGGATAAATTTCGTAGTCTTCTTGAGGGCCAAATTGTGTTGGATTAACAAAAATACTTACTACGACATATTCACAGCTTTCTTTTGCTTTTTTTATCAAAGACCTATGGCCTTCATGTAAAAAACCCATGGTTGGGACAAAACCTATGGTTTTCCCTTTATCTTTTATTTCCTTTACTTCTTCTTTTATTGCAGAAATCGTTTTTATTTCTTTCATATCATTACCTCGCAAATTTATTTAATATATTCCCTAATAAGTTCTTCTAGAATACCTTCATCCATCTTATAGCTATGTACTTCTTCTGGAAAGGTTCCTAGTTGAACTTCTTCTATATACTTTTTTACTGTTTCTTTCATCTTTGCACCTATATCTACATATTGTTTTACAAATTTAGGCCTCACATTTTCATACATACCAAACACATCGGCATATACTAAAATCTGACCGTCTACCCCACCTCCTGCTCCGATCCCGATAACAGGAATATCAAGGTTCTTGGCTATATGTTCTGAAAGAATATGAGGCACACATTCTAGTACAATAGAAAATACACCTGATTCCTGCAAGGCATAAGCATCTTCCAAGAGCCTTTTCGCTCCTTCAATTCTCTTACCTTGTACTTTATACCCCCCAAGTTTATGTATGGACTGTGGGGTCAAGCCTAGATGTCCCATAACAGGAATACCTGCCTTAATAATCCCCTCAATCTGAGGTATAAAATCCTTGCCCCCTTCTATTTTAACTGCTTCCGCTCCTCCTTCTTTAAGAAGCCTTCCTGCATTTTTAATACTCTCCCCTACGCTAATGTGATAAGACATAAAGGGCATATCGGCCACAATTAGAGCCCGTTCAACCCCTCTTTTTACAGCCTTTGTATGATAAATCATATCTTCTAGGGTAACAGATAGAGTATTTTCATATCCAAGCATAACCATTCCTAAGGAATCCCCGACTAATATAGCATCTACCCCTGCCCCATCGATTAGTTTTGCAGTTGTATAGTCATACGCTGTTAACATAGAAAGTTTCTTATTCTCTAGCTTTGATTGTAGAAAAGTCTTAGTTGTTGTCTTCACAATTATCCTCCTATGAACTAATGTTATAATTTATTATACAATAATAGAAATTATTTTTACATTTAATTCTTAAATAAGCAAAAATAACTGATGAAGCTAGTTCATCAGTTAAAGCTGGTTCATTAGTTAAGCAGTTAGTTATTTAATCTTATGTCTTCCCCGTTTAGAATCTTTTTCATATTTCTCATAGAACACATTTTTCCACACATTGTACAAGAATCTTCGTGTTCTGGGGTGGATTCTTTCCGATATTCTATAGCCTTTGCGGAATCTATAGCCAGATTAAACATCCTTTCCCAGTTAAGATCTGCCCTAGCTTCACTCATCTGATTATCCCAGTTTTTTGCTCCCTTTACGCCTTTGGCAATATCTGCTGCATGGGCAGCTATTCTTGTGGCTATAATGCCCTCTTTCATATCTTCTAAGGTAGGTAGTCTAAGATGTTCTGCTGGGGTTACATAGCAAAGAAAGTCTGCTCCGGTAGAGGCTGCTATGGCTCCCCCTATAGCGCTGGTAATATGGTCATATCCCGGGGCTACATCAGTTACTATGGGACCTAAAACATAGAAAGGAGCCCCATGGCATAATTTTTTTCCTATCATCATATTTCCCGCTATTTCATTTATGGGCATATGCCCTGGTCCTTCTATTATTACCTGTACATTTTTTGCCCAAGCCCTTTTTGTTAGTTCCCCTAATACAATTAGTTCTTCTATTTGGGAGGCATCGGTAGAATCGTGAATACTTCCCGGTCTTAAGGCATCTCCTAGACTTAGAGTAACATCATATTTTTCACATATTTCAAGAAGTCTATCATAGTGTTCATAAAAAGGGTTTTCTTTATTGTTCAGTTCCATCCAAGCAAACATTAAGGAACCCCCCTTGATACTATATTAGTAAGTCTCTTGTTTTTCTTTAATCTATTGGCGGTAGCCTTATTTATTCCCNCATGGATAGTCATAAAATCCACACCATCCTTAGCATGTTCTTCTACTACATCGAAAAATTCATCTTCGGTTATATCTTTCAATTCCTTTTCATAAAATCCTACAGCATCATATATAGGTACCGTTCCTACCATAGCCCGAGAAAGTTCTATAAGCTTTTGACGAAATTCCTTTGTTTTTCCATAGGAGCTTAAGTCCATAATGGATTCAGCCTTTAAATCTAGGGCATATCTTACTTTTTCTATTTCTAGGTCTATGTTGTAGCAATCTTTAGAAATTCCTAGATTTACATTAATCTTGGTTCTTAATCCTTGTCCTATTCCTTCTGGATTAAGGGATATATGATTTTTATTAGCCGGAATAACTATTTTACCATCAGCAAGTAATTCTCTTATTTTTGCTACTTCTAATTGTTCTTTTTTTGCTACTTCCTCCATTTCTTTAGTAATAATTCCCTTTTTAGCAGCATCCATTTGAGTTGTATAATTCGCACTCATTATTTTTCTCCCCTTCGTTTTTACTATCCTTAATGATAGTTCTTATGTTCTTAATCTTTTCTTTGATATTATCAGCCCCTACGATTTCAGTAACTAATGAGATGCATTTAGCACCACTTTTGACTACTTCTTCTATATTATTTTCCTTTATTCCTCCAATAGCTACATGGGGAATGCTTATATTTTCTACTATATATTGTAAATATGTAAGTCCTACGGGATTACATACATCTTTTTTGGTAAAAGTCCTATATATGGGGCCAACTCCTATGTAATCGGCACCCCTAAGAACAGCATCCCTTGCCTGTTCTGGGGAATGGGTTGATAAACCAATTATCATTTCATCTCCCACTAGTTTTCGCGCCTTTTCTATGGGCACATCATCTTGACCAATATGTAAACCATCGGCTCCCACAGCAAGAGCTATATCTATGTCATCGTTAACAATAAAAGTAACATCAAAGTCCTTGGTTAATTTTCTTATTATCTTACATTCTTTATATTTTTCTAGATTTGTTTTATCTTTTTCCCTATATTGTATAACTTTAATTCCTGCTTCTATCATTTCTTTTACCACAGTAATATTGCTTTGTCCTTTCGAATGTTCCTCTGCCGTAATACAGTATATATCTGTATTTAAAGCCCCTTTTTTTATAAATCTTGAAAAAATATTATTGTAGTTTTTCTCTAAGGCATAGATTTCGTATCTATATCCTTCATATTTTTTTGATGTCTCATATTGTCCTATTATTTTTAGATTTTCTTCTATTACTCTTAAGCCTTCTTCTACCCGTTTAAAATTTCCTGTTACTAACTGCCTTATATTAATTTTATTATCAAGTTTACTTTTTTTAGATATTGTAAGTCCCAAGTCATTTTCAGAATCCCTGTAATTAATCATAACTTTATCCATAATTCCTATGGATTTTCTAATTTTATGACGAATATTTTTAATTTGCTCTGTCAAAATGGATTCTTCATAGTAAAATCTTGATAAATCTTCTAAAACCCTAAGTCCTTCTGATGTGCGATTTAGATTTGCATCTATTATTCGATAAATTTTATTCAAGAATTTCCCCCTTTCTAAGAACATATTCTAAAATAATATCTGCTTGTTTTGCCGCTGTAATATTTACCCTAGGAGAAATTGGAGGGGATTTTTCTCCTGTTTCCGTTACTAAATCTCCTACGATATAGAATTTCTCCTTTATCTTATGAACTTTTATATCATCACTTTTACCCCAACCACCTAATCCCGAGGCAGATACTAAAAATTTTCCTGAATTCATATAGGCTTCTACGATAATTTTTTTATAAATTGCCTTATCAAAGGCCTCTACAATAATATCGCAATCAGAGAATCCCAAGGAAATATTATCTTTTTCTAGTTTTAGGTCTATGGTCTCAACTTCTATATCAGGATTAATATTTAATAAATTTTCCTTTAAGATAGCTACCTTAGGTAGTCCTATTTGATGATAAAAGAAAAACTGTCTATTTAAGTTGGAAAACTCTACCTTGTCAAAGTCTATTATCTTAAAATATTTAAATCCGCATCTAACTAAATTAAAGGCACAATTTGAACCCAGTCCCCCAGCACCAGCAATACCTATCTTAACCTCTTGAATCTTTATTAAATTTACTTTTCCAATATAATCTAGTAATGCTTTTTCAAAATAATTCATAATCACCTCTTTATATAAAATGCCAATCTTTAAATACCGGCTGATATCCTAATTTGTAAATGGCTTCTTTCATTTCTCCTACATCTCTTTCATCGGATATTTCAAACTGACTTGTGTTTTCATCTTTGTGATAATGACCTCCCACCGCTGTAATGGAACCAGCAGACATCTTAGTTACTCCAAGTTGGATAATATTATTTCTAAAATCAGCATTTTCTCTAGTAGAAATAGTAATACCAACCCTGGGCATAAAAAGTCTTAAGGCTGTCATAATCTGCACCATATCCCTATCCCTTACTATTGAGCCCGGTTTATAACTTCCTACATGGGGCCTAATCCTAGGAAGAGAGACACTAATCTCCACATCTAAGTATAGATTTTGTAAATACAAAGCATGAAACCCTGTTAAAAATGCATCCCTTATCCATTCCTTATCAAGGCCTAATAATGCCCCAATATTTACAGCCCTAATATTTGCCTTACAAGCCCTTTCTGGGGCATCTAGGCGATATTTATAATCTTTCTTAGGTCCTTTTTTGTGAAGCCTATCATATAGTTTTTCATTGTATGTTTCTTGATAAACCGTTAAAAGGTCAACCCCTGCATCTATTAGGATTTCATATTCCTCCTTGGACATGGTATAAACTTCTATAGCTATAGAAGGAAAATATTTTCTAAGGATTTTTGTGCATTTACTAATATATTCTACGGTTGCAATCCCTCTAGCATCCCCTGTAAGGATTATGATATGTTTAAGTCCCGTAGAAGATATTGTTCTAGCCTCATCCTCTACTTCTTCTAGGGTTAATTGTTTTCTTTGGATGGAATTTTTGCAGTTGAAACTACAATAAACACATTGATTAGTACAATAATTAGAAAGATATAAAGGAGTATAAAGTAATATAGTTTTCCCAAAATGCTGTACTGTAAGTCTATGGGCTTTTTGTGCCATTTCCTCTAGGTAAAAAGAGGCTTGGGGTGATAGTAATATTAAAAAGTCTTCTATATCCAGTGTGCTTTTATTAATACTTTTTATAATTTGCTTATCTGTAACTTTTTTAAAAAACCTATAAAAATCAAAATCCTTATACTTTAAATATTCATTATAAAAACTCATTAAATTACCTTCTTTTTAAACTTTATAGTTAGAAGCTTCTAAAAATCCTGTTAATGGAGAAGATGCATTAGCATGACAAGATATGCCTCCTAATCCTGCAAGATATGCCTTTCTTCCTGCCTTTATACCCAATCCAAAAGCCTCTGCCATAAGGATAGGATTATTGGCACTGGCGATAGCAGTATTCAAAAGACAAGCTGCCGCCCCCATCTCCATGGCCTCACAAGCATCCGAGGGTTTGCCTATACCTGCATCTACAATTACAGGTAAAGAAATTTCCTCAATAAGAATGCGAATTAGTTCTTTTGTCTTAAGTCCCTTATTAGTCCCTATAGGAGCCCCAAGAGGCATAACAGCAGCAGCCCCTACATCTACTAAATTTTTGGCTATCATTAAATCAGGGCTTATATAAGGAAGCACTACAAATCCTTCCTTAGCTAGTACCTCTGTAGCTCTTATGGTTTCATATCCATCAGGGAGTAGATACTTATTATCAGAAATTACCTCTATCTTAATCCAATTACTACATCCCGAAGCCCTGGCTAATCTTGCAATTCTTATTGCTTCATTTGCATTTCTAGCTCCTGAAGTATTAGGTAATAACTGAATATTTTTTGGTATATAGTTCAAGATATTTTCTGAAACTTTATCAAAATCCATTCGCCTTAAGGCAACTGTTATAACCTGTGCTCCACCTCTTTCCAAAATTCTAGGTATCATTTTATCATCGGGATATTTACCAGTTCCGATAAATAAACGGCTTTGCAACTTAACTCCCCCTATTACCAATGAATCACTCATTTTATCCCCCTCCTACAAATCTTAATACCTCTAAGATATCATTTTCTTTTAATGAAACACTGCTCCACTCTTCTTTTTTAATAAGATTCGAATTATGTTCAACTACGATGGTGTCTGGGTTTAAGCCCTTGGATAAAATCAACTCCGTTAAAGTCATTTTATTTTCTAGAATTTCTTTCTTTCCGTTTAAACTAATTTCCATGGATTCACCTCCTAAGGCTAGGGGATTTTAACACAAAAAAGCCTACCCGAAGGTAAGCTTAATAATGTATAAAGTTCCCATATGCTTCCCTACGGTGGTACTAACCACATCAGGTTAAAGGGTTAGGATTTCTCCTTCTCAGCCATTCAAGGGCACCCCTAGCAATTTATTAAGTTTTGTAAAATTTCTTACTATATTAGTATAACCTTATGATTGGTATTTGTAAAGTGTTTCAATATTTCTGCCATAGTTTTTTTGTATCTTCTAGACTGGATAAAAGTATTAATAAGTTTTGTCTTTTCATTCTCATCGATTGGGCTAAGACTGCTTGCGCTACCATCATTGCAATTTGATTTTTGACGTACTCCATCATAGTTTCTGCCATATCTGCATCTCTTATACGACTTTCTGCTGCTGTTAGGTTTTCTTCATAATTTGCTAAATTGTTTAGGGTATGCCCTAATCGGTTTTGCATTGCTCCTAGTCTTGCTCTTTCCGAAGAAACTCTATCTACAGAACTATCTAAGGCACCTATAGCCATTTTGGCATCTTCTTCATTGTCAATTCTTAAATCTTTAATGCCGATATCGGTCATATCCCCAATGGTAAATTCCATAGTATTTCCCGCATTGGGCCCTACTTGAAGGGTAATTCCTTTGTCCTTTTTTGAACCATCTAAGAGAGGTTGGGTATTAAACTCTGTGTCTTTTGCAATCTGATATATAGCTTCTTTTAATTGTTGAAACTCTTCATCTAAATATCCTCTGTCCTTGTCTGTATTCGTACCATTAGCAGATTGTACTGCTAACTCCCTCATTCTTTGGAGTATAGAATGAACTTCATTCATCGCTCCTTCTGCTGTTTGGATTAAGGATATACCATCTAATGTATTTCTTTGGGCCTGCCTCACACCTCTAATTTGCGCTCTCATTTTTTCGGAGATAGCAAAACCTGCAGGGTCATCGGCAGCTGAATTAATTCTTTGACCAGTGGCCAAACGGTATGAAAGTACCTCTTGTTGTCTTCCAAGGGTATTTAAATGATTGATTATTCTAAGCTCTGCCACACAATTAATATACATAATTCCACCTGCCTTTGATATATTAGCACTTATATCTATATCGTCAGAATTAGGGGAATACTTAGTAAGTAATATTTTTGATTTCCTATTTTCTTACAATCATCTTATTTCGTAAGGTATGAAAATTAAACTTCCATTAGTTCATTTATAAAAGTATCAACTGCCGGCAATTGATTGGCTGTTCCTAAAGATATATCACAATAATCGCAAGTATCCTTAAGCACACTTGCAATATAAGGATTACGAATGATAATTCTTGTCATTCGGCCGTATCTCATAACAAAATCAATAAAGATATTAAAAATTTCATTAGCCTCGTCATGTTCTGGTGTAAGCATGCTCTGTCCTACTACGACACCATTTGAATGGTCTACTAGAAGGAGCAGTTTGGGATTAATTGGTCTATCATATTTACCATCCCTAACATACGCATTCATATATACCATATCTAATTCTAATAATATATTTATCTTAGCCTGTTTCTTCATTTTAGCCCTTAAAAGTTCATCTTCGAGAATCAATAGAGGATATTGTTTTTCTACAATAGGAAGAGGAGCACTCATATCTACCCATTCCTTCTTCTCTTCGTCATACTCATGTAGCAATGTCTGTCCTGCTCCAAAATTAACTTTAATTTCATTATTGGTATAACCTCCCAATGCCATGTAAAGCTGATGAAAAAGTTCTGTTAAAAACAATACTTCTTCTTCATCTAATATATAGGGCATATAACCCTTTTTGTATGATTCAAAATAAAGCCACTGATTTTTACCCCTGAATTTTAATCCTAGTTCCTTGATTATCTTCTTTTGTTTATTAGGTACATCTTCCCTGCTTCCCCAAAAGCAAGAAATATTGGATTGTTCAAACATGACGTATTCTGGCGGAATACCGCCTTCCCCACTTTCAACAATATCAAGATAATCCCTTAATCCCTTAAAACCTATAAAAACATTAATCCCATAGCGTTCTCTTTCCCGCCCTAAGATACTGCAAAAACAGGGTTCTTCCCTACCTGGTAGCATTATGGTAATTAACTCTACATCCCAAAAATAATCCCATGGTTTTAGCTTTCCGATTTCCATTGCTATATTATATAATTCTTTCCATTGCTCTATATTAGATTCTACTCGCATGGATTCCTCCCGTAAACAGTAGTATTATTATTTGATAATATTATACCATAAATTAATTATATAATGCACATATTATTGAGAACTTAGTCTATTTATCAAAATATCACACAATAGATAATGTTAAAAAACCATACAAAAGTTATTATTTCTTAGTTCAAGTGAATGAAGAAACTTCCTAGAAAAATAAATAAAAGCATCATATATGATGCTTTTATTTTACATAGATGAATTAATAATCCTTAACACGCCTTCTGAGGTAACCACCATGCATAAGATAAAACCTATTAGGACCGGTGGAAAAATTATTATCCCTGTAAATCTTGAAACTTGTCCAAGGAGCATAGGCATAAATGTAATTCCTATATATGCAGATGCCATTTGATATCCAATAATCTTTTGCGAATTACTAACCCCAAATCGTTTGGGCGTTTCGTGGATCATAGCAGGGTAAATCGGGGCAAAACCTAAACCTACAAGCAGTAGGCCTACTACAGGAAGTATATTCCCTAGGGGCAGTAAAACAAGTATGCTTCCTAGTAAGGATACGCCCTGCCCCAACCTTACCAAGCTTTTATTGCTCATCTTTACACTCAAAAACCCTGCAATCATCCTACCCGCTGTAATTCCTCCATAATAAAATGATATGGCCCTTGCACCCATATCCACTGCAAATCCTCTAACCGTTACCAAGTATGTGCTGCCCCAAAGTCCTGCAGTCATTTCTGCAGCACAATAAAAAAACAAGACAAAAAGCGTTAGTTTTACCCCTGACATCCTAAAAACATTTTTTGTACTTGAAATTTCCTTAGTATTTTCTGTCTTAATATCTACATTGGGATGAACCTTCTTCCATATTGGCAAACTTAGAAGTAAAATGATTGTAAGCCCTAACTGTATCACGGATATAACCTTATATCCAGTATGCCAGCCCCCTGGCTGCGCCAAATAGCTAGATACGATGATAGGGCCTAGGGTCGCTCCTAACCCCCAGCAACAATGTAGCCAATTCATATGTTTTGCATTAAAATGAATGGCCACATAGTTGTTTAGGGCTGCATCTACTGAGCCAGCACCTAACCCTAAAGGAATAGCTAAAATAATGAGCATCCAGTACTCACTTGAAAAACCAAATCCCATTAATGCAAATGCCGTTATCCCAACACTAACTAATGTAACAATCGATGTTCCAAATTTGTGTATTAATCTATCACTTACTAAACTTGAGATAATTGTACATCCAGCAATTACCATCGTAACAATACCAGCTGAGGAAGAAGATACCCCTAACTCCATATGCATCGCCGGCCATGCTGAACCTAATAATGAATCCGGAAGTCCTAAACTAATAAAAGCTAAATAAATTACAATTAAAAGTAAAGTAACCATAAGCCACCCTTTTGTACCTTTCTAATCGTGGAAAGATGAACCCCCATTAGTTCTACCTATTCTGCATTGATACATATTCCCGTCTATGGGCTACACTCTTATATGCTGGGCGGATAACCTTACCTGAGTTAACCAATTCCTCTATTCGATGAGCACCCCAACCAGCTATCCTGGAGATTGCAAAAATCGGTGTGTACAGTTCTTCAGGGATTCCTAACATGTCATAAACCAACCCTGAGTAGAAATCTACATTTGCACATACTCCCTTATACATTTTTCGCTCTGAAGCTATTGCTTGTGGAGCTATTTTTTCTACTGTTCTATATAAATTAAATATCTCCTCGTATCCATTTTGCTTTGCTAACTCTTTCGCATATCCCCTTAATATTTCGGCTCTAGGGTCAGAAATAGAATACACTGCATGACCCATACCATAAATTAAGCCAGATTTATCAAAGGCTTCTTTTCTTAATAACTTGATAAGGTAATTTTTAATTTCCTCTTCATCATTCCAATCTTTGATATTCGCCTTAATATCTTGGAACATATGTTTTACCTTAATATTTGCTCCCCCGTGCCTTGGTCCCTTTAAAGCTCCAATAGCGGCAGCAATAGCGGAATAAGTGTCCGTACCTGTTGATGTCACCACATGGGTAGTAAATGAAGAGTTGTTCCCTCCCCCATGTTCCGCATGAAGTACTAGGGATAAATCCAATATGGTAGCTTCTAATTTGGTATATTTTGAATTGGGTCGAAGCATATGAAGAATATTTTCCGCAATGCTTAATTCGGGCTGAGGACTATGCAATACTAGACTCTTTTGCAAATATCTATGAACATATGATTGATATCCGTATACAGCAATTAAAGGAATTCTTGCAATTAGTTCAATACATTGTCTTAATACATTTTCTATGGAAATATCATCTGGGTTTTCATCAAAACCATATAAACTAAGGACTCCCCTTGCCAGTACATTCATAATGTCTTTGCTTGGGATTTGCAAAATAGTGTCACTGACGAAATCCTCTTGCATTTTTAAAGCATTAGTTATAAGAGCCTTAAACTCCTTGAATTCAGTTTCCGTAGGTAAATCTCCACAAATGAGTAAATATGCAATTTCTTCGAATCCAAATCTACCTTCTTCTAAAAAATTCTTTGTAATATCATATATATCTATTCCGCGATAAATTAGCTGTCCTGGAACAGGAACCAATTCATTTTCACTAAGATGATAAGCGTGAACCTCACCTATTTCAGTTAATCCTGCAAGGACGCCTTTTCCACTGATATCCCTTAAGCCTCTTTTCACCTCGTATTTAGTATATAGTTCTGGGTTGATATAGCTACTTTCTCTCACTTTATTACTTAACCTGTTTAGAATAGGTTCTCTTTCTACATTTGAAAAATCTTGCTTTTTCATTCTCATCTCCCCTTAAAATATTTTTCTTATAATTTTATCACGTTATGGATAGACATTGCAAGAAAAACAAGTACATCTTTTACATAAAATGTAATTAAGGGGAGTGATTTATTCCTGTCTGTCCACATTTTATTTGTCCGTCTTCTAAAGCTATGGCTTAAATTAGTTCAAAAACTTAATATTAATGACCGTGAAATATCTCCCTTATACCCATAACAAATTCATTTTTTCCGCCTTGAGATGGGTGTCTTACCTTATTGCAGCTAATACCTAACTTATTAAGAGTTTCATAAGCCTTATTGCCTACTGCAATAACCTTTTTAATATGAAACATTTTTATTATTCGAAGGAGGGGCTTCTGCCCTATTAAAAGTTCCTNCTTTAAGGGAGCTCTATTGCTTTTTTCGTTGTCTTTTTTGTGGGGATGAAAAGGAAATGCATTCCATCCAAGGGCTACTGCATCATGTTTTATAAGGGTCTCCCATATGATGGTAGCTGTGGCCTCTTTGAGTAGCTTTTCTTTATTTGATGCCAACCTATATCCCTTTTCCTTCCCAAACAGCCCTAATCCCTCCATATTGTTCATAAGCAAATGTTCACTAGTAAAGGGAACCCCTGTAAGTCGACATCCCCTGTATCCCGGCGCCTCTCCTACCAATATAACTTTAGGTTTTAACTCATACATTTGATTTAGATAAATCAAAAGGTTATCTCTTCTTATAGAGTTTTCCTGATATTGATAGGAATATTGATTGTATACATTTGGGGTTACATCAGTAAATGCTAGTTCTTCCACAAAACCTGCAATAACTGATGAAGCAGCTTCATCAGTTATTGCAGGTTTTCTTGTGTATTCCATCTTTGCTCCTCCTCATAGGGCTATAATACGCTTTAATGTAATATGAATGCCAATAACTAATTTAAATTATAAATACCTATACTCTCTAGATAGTACGATTTCTTTTTTTAATCTTATATCCTTTACAGAACTTCCTACCAAAATAGAAAATTCCCCAGGTTCAACATAAAAACTTTTCTTATTTTCATCATAATACCCAAAAGCAGTCTTATCTAATCTAAATCTAATTTCTTTTTCCTCTTCTGGATTAAGGTTTGTTTTTTCGTATGCTTTTAACTCTTTTTTAGGACGTTTTAGGGAAGCTTCTTTATCGTTGGTATATACTTGCACAACTTCAGCCCCTACCTGCTTACCTATGTTTTTTATTTTTAAACTTAGGAATACCTCTAAATCTTTTTCTTTTTCCTCTACAAAAATCTGTAAATCCTTGTATTCAAATGTAGTATAAGATAATCCATGACCAAAACAAAATTGTGGCTCTATTCTATAAGTTTCAAAATATCGATACCCTACAAATATATCTTCATTATATTTGACATTATCTCCCCCAGGGAATTCTCCAAAATGATGGGCGGGAGAATCTTCTAATTTCTTAGGGAGTGTTTCCGGAAGTTTTCCTGATGGATTGACTTCCCCAAAAAGGACTTCTGCTAGGGCTATACCTCCCTCCATACCGGCATACCAACTATATATTATGCTTTTTGCTTTATCTGCCCAAGAACTCATATCTACGGGGGAACCGGCAACCATTACAACTATTGCATTCTTATTTGCTTTTAATACTGCTTCTATAAGCTCATCTTGTCCGTAAGGAAGTTTCATATCCTCCTTGTCCTTTCCTTCGGAATCAAAGTCATGGTTTAGACCTCCAAATAGAACAACTGCATCGGATCCTTTTGCAATTGCAACTGCTTCCTCTAGAAGTTCCTTACGCTTTGTTAGTATAGATTTGCTTAATTCTTCTTGGTATTTTTCTTTCGAAATCCTTTCTTCTAAGCTATTGGCTTGCCAATTAATTTCTTCATCCTTTTCTTTTTTATCTACGTAATATCCCCTAGCAAATTTTACATCCACATTGCCACCTAATTTCATTTTAAGGCCCATTAGAGGTGTAATTTCGTATAGAGTCTTGATTTCTGCACTACCTCCTCCATCTGAATGGATCCTATTGGCATTATCTCCTATAACAGCTAAGGTTTTTATTTTTTTGGGGTTTAAGGGCAATATTTCATCCTCATTCTTTAAAAGCACTATTGACTCTTTTGCCACCTCTAATATCTTTTTTCTATGCCCTGGAGTATTATAGGTTCCCGATTTTCTTTCTCCATCCAGCATATTAAGCCGTTCCATCAATCTAAGGATATTTCTTACTTTTTGCTCTATTACTGTTTCTTCTACTTCCCCTCTTTTTACTGCTTGAAGCAAGGGATTTGCCATATAATAATTATCAAAATTATTCTCAACAGACATCTCTATGTCAAGACCATTATATGCTGCCTCTCTTGTGTCATGGACACCACCCCAATCAGAAATAACGGTCCCATCAAAGCCCCATTCTTTCCTGAGAACTTCATTAAGTAGATAATCATTGTGGCAGCAATACTGGCCCCTGAATTTATTATAAGCCCCCATTATGGTCTTGGTTTTTGCTTTCCTAACAGCTGCCTTAAATCCTGGGAAATAAATTTCCCTTAAGGCCCTATCACTAACTTCTACATTAACGTCCAACCTTCTTGTTTCTTGATTATTTGCAACAAAATGTTTCACACAGGCTGCTACATCATTTTCTTCTATTCCTTTTATAAGAGGAACCACTGTTTCCGATATAAGATATGGATCCTCACTCATATATTCAAAATTACGGCCGCATAAGGGAGTTCTCAAAATATTAATCCCCGGTGCTAAGATGACATCTTTCCCCCGGCCCCTTGCTTCTTCTCCTAAAACCTGTCCAATTTCATATGCCAATTTTCTATTCCAGGTAGCGGCAAGGGCTGTATTACTTGGAAGATAGGAGACATAGTCATCAGAATTGCCTATAGGTTTCCAAGAATTGTCTTCAAATTCATTACGGACTCCCATGGGTCCATCGGACATCTTAAGGGGTGGAATCCCAAGTCTTTCTACTCCCTTTGTGCGAAAGATTCCTTCCCCGTGTATCATGCCTATCTTTTCCTCTAAAGTTAATTCCCTAAGTAGCTGCTCAATCCTTGTCTCATTCATAGTATCCCTCCTGCTTAATAAGAAATCTTTGTATTCATTATATAAAAAGTGTGGTAGATAATCTACCACACTTTTTAAACATTCCTTCTTTAATATTTACTTCATATTATATAACTTTGCCAACTTTCCGAATGCTGGTAAAGAATTTTTTATTTTTTCGTAAGAAATACAATAGGCAAGTCTTACATGCCCCGGACAACCAAAGGCAGAACCGGGTACTAGTAGGAGATTAAACTGTTTTGCATCTTCACAAAACTTTTTATCATCGGCAATAGGAGTTCTTGGAAATAAGTAAAATGCTCCCTCTGGCTTGATACATTTGAAACCTAAATCTACTAAATAATCGTATAATAAATCCCGATTCTTCTTATAGACATTAATATCCACTTCAGATTCTAGACAGTCTGCAATAACTCTTTGAAATAAAGAAGGGGCATTGACAAATCCAAGAATTCTATTGGCAACATTAAGGGCCGCCATAATATTTTCATAATCATCCATTTTAGGATTTGAAACTATGTATCCTATTCTTTCCCCTGGAAGGGATAAAGATTTACTATAGGAATATCCGATAAAAGAATTCTTATAATATTTTAAAACATAAGGAACTTCTACCCCATCATATACAATTTCCCTATAGGGTTCATCAGATATAAGGTATATGCTAGTTCCTAATTCTTTTTCTTTTTCTAAAAGAGTTGCTGCTAACTTTTTCATTGCCTCGTCAGAATATACTACCCCTGTAGGGTTATTAGGGGAGTTAATAATTACTGCCTTAGTTTTTTCCGTGATTTTTCCTTTTAAGGCTTCGATATTAGGTTCGAAGGTGTCAATATCAGGGGAAACGACTACCAATTTACCATCAAAATTATTTACATAATTTCTGTATTCCCCAAAAAAAGGTGCAAAAACAATGACCTCATCCTCTGGATTTAGGAGGGTCTTAAGTAGAATATTAAGCCCCCCTGCTGCTCCACAGGTCATAACAATACTATCTAATGATAAGTTTAAATTGTGTTTTTTATTAATAAAGTTAGAAATCTTTGTTCTAACATCTTCATATCCTGAATTATTCATGTACCCATGAACAAGATTAGGAGCCTCACTATTGAGTATATTTTGAATTGAATCCTTTATATTTTTTGGTGGCTCTACATTAGGGTTTCCTAAACTAAAATCAAATACATTTTCTTCTCCATGAATACTTGCTAATCTTTTACCTTCTTCGAACATTGCTCTTATGGTAGAACTATTAGCTACTAGAGTTTTCATTTTATTCGATATCATATTTGCTCTCCTCTTCAATACAAAATTCATTTTTTAAAATATATAGATAACATTGTACTATTAATCCCTTACAAAATCAATAAAATGGGGTTCACTTAATTCATCTGTTTTTCAATGTAAAATGTAGTTTTCTGCCCTATCGTCAAAATGGATCCTAAATCAATCAAAGGTCTTGTTTTATCATATATTATCTTTAATCCCCTTTTATCTATAAAATCTTTTACCCTTTTATAATCCGGATGCTTAGTGATATCCCCAGTAAAATACATTGTATCTTTAATTCTTCCCCCACATCCTCCGATAAAACCAGAAGATTGCCCGGGTAATATTATAAATCCTGGCTGAATCAAACAAACATCTATCTTTTGGGACGAACATACCTTAGCAATACCTACATCAGAAGTTATAATACTCTTACTATCTATGGGGAGAGTACAACATCTAGTATATCCTTGGTTAACATGAATAAGTTTTTTATTTAGTTTTTTCATATCCTCCAAAATGCGAGGGGTGGTATGCTTTAAATTATGAATAAAGTATTCTCCCATCATTACTGCATTAAACCTTACGGATTGAGGGTATCTATACCCTAATTGCCCTTCTAGAATTTCGATTTGGATTAATGTATCTTCTAATTTATCCTTAATGAGTTCATGCTGTTCTTTTGATATATAGATTTTTTCATTACTACAAAATAAGAATATATCAGGGTGATGGTTTATACTTTCGTAGACAATATCCAGTGATTTTATTTCTATAACTTTATCTAAACCTTGAAGTACTTCCTTCAAATTATTTGAAGTATTTTGGGATACAAATATCATTTAGAGTTTTCCCCTCGCTTTCAAAAATCATTGAAGCTGGTTCATCAGTTATTGGTTTATCAGTTATTTTGAATTCGATGGGTATCCCCTTTTTTTGTATTATCTTTTTGTATTTTCTTTTATGTCCTATGAGGCTCTGATATGCTTTCTGGTTTNCATATATTATGAGGGGCATCCCCCCACTGTTTTTGTATACTTTGATTATTTCTTCGTGGAGCATTTTTTCTTCTACTAATTGTCTAAAGGCAGGATGATAGGGCCCTGCCACAATCCCCTTGCCCAAGTTTACTTCTTCTGAAGCTTGAAGTCCTACCCTAAGTACAGTTATATCTTCATTGTAAAACAAGGGAAGTATTTGACATGTCCAGTCAATTGCTTCATCTAGGGTTAAGGGAGTGTATTCCCCTTTGTAATATAGGGTTTCAAGCTCTGTATCTTTCATTATAACTGTCGGGTATATCCTGGTAGTTTTGGGATTCATAGATATAATTTGATTAGCTGTAATTATACTCTTTTTTAAGGTATCCCCTGGAAGACCAAGCATCATTTGAAGCCCCAACTCAATGGGAGCTTTCTTTATGAGAGAAACAGCCCTATATACATCTTCTACTTTATGATTTCTACGGCTTAATTGTAGCACCTTTTCATCTAGGGATTGGACTCCTAATTCTACTGCCTTAACAGGATAATTTAATAAAAGGTCCAATATTTCTTCATTGATATAATCAGGTCTTGTGGATATTCTAATACCTTCTAGATTATATTTAGTTATATATCTTGTAGCTATTTCTAGATAGTTTTTTTGAATAATAGGGTTAATTCCCGTAAAACTTCCCCCAAAAAAAGCAATTTCAATTATCTTATCTTGATTATAATCTACTAAATAACTCTCTATGAGGTTACAAATTTGAGCTTCATCAAAGGTATCCTTTACACCTGTTATTCGTTTTTGATTACAAAATATACAGTCATTAGGGCATCCTTGATGGGATACGAATATGGGAATAATCATTTTCTTTTTTATCATTATCTCACCCGTTATATTATTAATCTCTAGTACTAATTAAGACCTATGTAAAGTCATGGGTTTTTAATTATACTATATGATTATTTTATATTTTAAAGTTTATTATAGCAAATATATCTTTGATATTTACAAGGTTAAGTTTTATAATTGTAATATATTAAGATTAATATATCTTTACTTGAATAAATGTAAATAAATTGTTATAATTTTTATTTATAATCATGAATATTTAAACTTAGGAGGCTAAAAATGAATTCATCAAAAAAA
>JGI24707J26582_10000180_pt1 | contig 45455 bp, 41 predicted proteins | sample BioPla1DNA1_FD_26582 | JGI IMG/M metagenome (IMG submission 26582)
AAAAAAATTTTAAAAGGTGTCAAGTGTAAGTGTATAAAGTTTTGAGAATTTGATAAAAATGGAACTATAAGTTGAGAGAACAATGAAAATTGTTCTCTTTTTTCTATGTTCAAAAAATTGAAAGGATTAACTTATGTCCAGTAAAGAAAAACAGATACGTGAAGCAATAATTAGATTGTTAATGTGTGAAGTAAATCTTTCTCGTGAAGAAAGTAGAGCAAGTTTAAAAGAACTTGAAGAATATGGTTTAGTAAAATTCAATTCAAATGGCGAATTTCTTCTAAGAGAGGTATGACAATGAAACGAATATCTCTTGAACAAGTAATGAATGGTGAACGTTTTTTCCGTGTTCCTAAATTGCTTTTTGAATCAGATTTCTACAAAACAATGTCGTCTGATTCAAAATTGCTATATGCAATATTAAAAGATAGATTTGATTTATCTGTAAAAAATAATTGGATTGATGCAGAAGGAAATATTTATTTTATTTTTACTGTAACAGAAATAGGGGAAATGCTTGGATGCGGAAAAGATAAAGTAATTAAACTAAAACGAGAATTAAAAAAATACGATCTTCTCGAAGAGGTTCGTCAAGGATTAAATAAACCAAATTTAATCTATCTTGGAACTTTACAAGCCGAAAAAGCCTCTAACCCCTTGGTAACAGCGGAATTCGGAAAATCAGAATTCCAGAATTCTGAAAAACCGACTTCCAGAATTCTGAAAAACCGACTTCAAGAGGTCGGAAAATCAGAATCTAATGATACTGATATTAGTGATACTAATTATAGTGATTATATTAGTTCTAGAAAGACTGAGAAAAATTCTAACGAATTTTCACAGTCTGCTGAAACTTATCAGTCATTATCAAAAAATCAATCAATTCCATTCGTTGAACAAAAATATTATTCACTCTTACAAATAATTGCTGATAAATACAATGATCAAATGTTTGGTTTTCCAAATGTTTTGACAATGACTCACAAGCAAAAAATGCAAATTGGTCAGTATTTAGCAGAAGGTTATGTTACAAGCACTGAAGTATTAAACCTGATTGAACGTATTCCAAAGGATAGTGCATCACCATTAGCCTATTTGCTAAAATCTTTGGACAATTTGAAGCAAGAACGTCAATTTGAACAAAAAAGAATAGCTCATTTAAACGCAGAAAATTACTATAGCGTAAAAAAAGAAGGTATTGAAAATGGTTAATTTGATCTTAGTTTTAATTGCAGCAGTTATTGTATTTATCTTTATTTTCTTATCGGTTGAAATTCATGATGCACCTTTAATGGCTGACGATGAGATGACAGTTATATCATCACCCAAGCACGATCACGATGAGCATCATTCACAAAAAGCTGCTTAATATTACTCTTGACCCAAGCAAGTCTTTAAACTACTTGATTTAGATCTTTGATAATTTAACACAAACACCGACCTCATCAGCAAGCCTATAGGATAACAATGAATAAGGAAGGCGGTGTAACAGCCTGCTAAAGTAGTAGGCACGTCTTGGCTTACCTCTTTTTCAAGAGGTGTGAGTATTACTCATGCGTTTTTGCAGATGGAAAAATCCACATAAGCAAGAAAGGAGTTTGTTATGTCAAACTTGCTACAAGTATCTGATAAACCATTTTTAACGTTATCAGATTTACGTCTTTTAGGACGTCAAGGTGAAGCAATAGCTTATCTTGACGATGGAAGACAAGTTATTATCAAACCTAAATTTGCCATTGTTCAGCGAAAAAGAACAATTAACGGTAAAATCACAATTGTTGGTGAAGATATTTTAAGGTTTCATGAAATTTATTCAGCTATTAAATTCATTAAGCGAAAACACTTTATCATAGCTGAACGAATTAAACGAAACGGAAAATATGTCCTCGTTTTAACAGGAAGAGGTTATCACCGACAAAGGAAAGAATAAAGGAGCAAACATGAAAAAAGTAAAAGCGTTAGCTTTATTTTCAACAGCTATTTTAGCGACAGCATCAACAGGAGTTTATGCAGATGAAGTTATTTCAGATGGAACAACTTCACCTTCTACTGAGCAGATTGAACCAATACCTGCTCCTTCATCATCAGAAGTAGTACCTGGAAGTGAGTCGGGTACACCAACTCCTTCATCATCATCTTCAACAGAAGCTCCTGAAGGAAGTAAAACAGTTCCTGGTGCAGCTGAAGATGAATCAAGTAAACGAGGATCTGAAACAACAGAAACAGAACCAACGCAACCAGCTACAGAGCCTGAAAAGTCAACAGAAACACCATCAGAGCAGCCTGGAGAGGTAGAAGTACCAACTACAGATGGTGGTAAAGCTACCGTAGTTCCTGATACAAGCGTTCCAACGAACAATCCAAACATTACAGCAGAAACTGCACAAAATGCTGGAGCTTCACAAGTTGGAACAACTTCAACAGTCACTGGTCAAGTCGTTCGTGATGTGACTCGAAGTAATCCACTGACACTGTATAACGGTGCAAGTCTTGTTGATATTCGTGACGGTCTAGTCACTCTCTCAACAGGTGAAAAAGTAGCTCCTGAAGTTGTAGGTGTTAAAGCTAATGCTGATGGAACTTACACAGCCAAAACTATTCAAGGTGATACAGTCACTTTACCACACACTGGTGAAAAAAATTCAACTGTTTTGTCAGTTGTAGGTGCCCTCATTTTATCAGTTCTTGGTTTTGGTTTAAAAAAACGTAAAAATCAAGAAATTTAATTTAAAAATCTAAAATAGTGAAGAAAAGAACAGGCAATTAAAGGAGTAAAAGACGTTATGAATAAGGCAAAAGTAGTTACAGCAGCAGCGACAGTAGCAGCAAGTTTTGGAGTTGTTACCCAAGTACATGCTGATGATACTGATTTAGCGACAGTATCAAATAATACGGAAGTAGCACAAAATCAAGCAACAGACAATGTTACTAAAGCTGATGTAGATGTTACAAAAGCTAATTTAGATGCAGCAAATCAAGCTGTTAGTAGCCAAGAACAGGTAGTTGATGATGCGGCATCAACCGTCGATAGTGCACAAGAAGCCTACAATCAAGCTCAACAAGCAACAAGTGATGCTCAAAATCTTGCTGATCAAGCAACACCAGAAAATATTGCTAATGCAAAAACTGATGTTAATTCAGCACAAAATCAAGTAGAACAAGCTGATAATACAGAAAAAGTAGCTGAAAGCACAGCTCAACAAGCTCAAGAAGCTGTGAATAATCAAAGTGAAGTCGTTGACTCAGCTCAATCAGATGTTAATACAGCTCAATCAGCTGTAGATGCAGCACAAAAAGATGTCAATGACAAGCAAGCAATCCTAGATGGTACAGGTCAAGCTGAAATTATTGCAAATCGTGATAAAGCACAAGCTGATGTTAATTCAGCACAAGCTCAAGTTTCTCAAAAAGAAGCTGACTTAACAAAAGCGCAAGAAGCTGATGCAAATCGTCAAGCAACAATTGATAATGCTAAAGCAGCCGTTGATAAAGCAAATCAAAATGTTACTTCAACAAAATCAGATTTAGATGCTAAAACAGCAACGGCAACTCAGACACAAGCTACTGAAGATGCAGCTCAATCAGCTGTAGATGCAGCACAAAAAGATGTCAATGACAAGCAAGCAATCCTAGATGGTACAGGTCAAAAAGCCATTTTGGATGAAGCTGATGCAGCTAAAGTTGATAAAGCCAATAAAGAAACAGCGTTAACTGAAGCTCAAAAAGGTTTGAAAGAAGCGCAAGAAGCTGATGCAAATCGTCAAGCAACAATTGATAATGCTAAAGCAGCTGTTGATACAGCAAATCAAAATGTTACTTCAACAAAATCAGATTTAGATGCTAAAACAGCAACAGCTCAACAAACTGAACAAGCTCTAAAAGATGCTGAAACTGCATATAAAACAGCTGAAAATGATTATAAAGCTATTAATAAAATTACTTTGACTCAAGCTTATGTTGAAGCGTTGAAAAAATATAATGATTATTCATTGTCTTCTGAAGAACGTCAACAAGTATTGAAAACATTAGTTGAAGAATCAGAAGCCTTAGCTAAAGTGAATAGCTATAAGAGTAATCCTAACGATGATAATTCAACAAAATATCAAATTAACGATCTTCCAGAAGATGTTATTAAAGAATTATCTCAATTTGCTGCTGATTTAGTTAATCAAATCAGAAAAGCTTTCGGAACACCTCAAGTTTCAGTTACTAGTTCATCTGTAAAATTTGCAGATCTTGTTACTGATGGCTATGTTTCAGATGGTTGGAATGTTACAAAAGCTATAAACGAAGGTCAAGTTGGCCATGATGCTAAAGCTGTCAATAATGCAGCTCGATACTTTGGATTGCCAACTTCACCATCTGACGATGAAGCAACAGGTGGTCAATATTATGAAGATTGGGCTTCTTCAGCAGTCTACGATGGTATTACATTTGCTACACTAAAACAAAGAGTATATGAAGCTGTCACAGACTTTATGTTTAATGCGGATGAATGGCGCCATGCTCGAGATATTGTTGGCGGTGGAGATGTCAATTCTCACGTTTACTTTGCTATCGACTTTTCAAAACCTTCATCAGAAAATGGAGCTTTTGCTGGTGTACACTTTATTTCTGTTGCTGAAGATCAACTAACAACTAAAAATAATAATTTTGATACAAATGCTATTGCTAATCCAAAATCAGCTGAAAATGTAACTGCAACATACAATGCAGCTAAAGATAGTTACAATCAAGCAACAGTAGCTAATACAGCGGCTCAATCAGCAAAATCAACAGCTCAAACAGCATACGATAATGCAATTTCACAATTATCGTCAGCAAGTTCTGTTTTAACGCAAGCCCAATCAGTAGCAATTCAAACTCCAACAGCTCAAGCTAACTTGACATCTGCTGAAACAGCATTGAATAAAGCAAAAGACCGCTTAGTAAAAGCTCAAAAAGCAGTAGAAGATTTGAATGCTGATATTAAAGCTAAACAAGAAGCATTAACTTCAGCTAAAGCAGTTCTTGAAACAGCCCAATCAACTTTGGCACAAGCCCAATCAAAAAATTCAACTGCCCAACAAGCTAAAGCAGATGCTCAAGCAGCATACGATAATGCAATTTCACAATTATCGTCAGCAAGTTCTGCTTTAACGCAAGCCCAATCAGTAGCAATTCAAACTCCAACGGCTCAAGCTAATCTAGCATCTGCTCAATCAACTTTGACAGAAGCCAAAGAAAATCTTGTCTCAGCTCAAAAAGCAGTAGAAGATTTGAATGCTGATATTAAAGTTAAAAAAGCTAATTTAGCATCTGCTAAGCAGGTTCTTGCTACTAGACAAGCTGCATTAGCTACTAAACAAAATGTACTTAAAACGGAACAAAACCGTTTAGCTAACTTGCAAAATAGTCTTGCTACTGCTCAAGATAATGTTAGTCGTGCTCAAGCAAATGTCGTAGCTGCAAAAGCTAATTTAGACAAAGCTAAACATTATTTGACAAGCTTGCAAACTGCACATCAATTATTAGCTGATGCTAAAAAACAAGAAGAAACAGCAAGAACTCACTTGCTAGATGCTCTTGATACGTTAGAAACAGAATTACTTAAATTAAAAGATTTACAAGTTAAACAAGCAGCAGCACAAGCGGTTTATGATACAACTTCAAAAGCTTATCAAACTATTCTGGATGCTCAAGAAAAACAACGATTGCAAGATGAATATAATGCTATTGTTGCTCAAGGAAAAACTCCAGTTCCGATTGTTGATGAAACTGGTAAAATTGTAGGCTATCAAGTTGAAAATATTCAATATTCGGCACTTGCTACTGAAGTTAATAACACTAAAGCAACAGCATTAAGTGTTAAAACTGCTAATGATACCCTTCAAAAATCAAGTGAAATTTCAGAAGCAACACTACCAGAAACTGGTGAAAGTAGTTCTGCATTAGTTATTTTGCTTGGGTTCTTAATGACTCTGTGGGGACTTGTTGGAGTTCGTCATAACAAAGTTAAATAACTAGTTTTTATAATATTAAAGCAGCCCTGTGTTCTCATAGGGCTTTTTGCTTTATTCATAACGTCTTTTACTCCTGACCTAAGCAGGTCGATAAACTACTTTTCCTTATTCTTTTCTTCAATTTTTAAGTAGACCCGAACATGTCAATAAACTGTTCGTTTTTTATTGCTGTAGTTTTTTAGGAAAAACCAGGAGGTTATTATGTCAAATCAATTTATTCAACAATCACAAACCAAAAAGGGACACGGATTTTTCCGCAAGAAAAAATGGGCGAAAGGTTTAGCTTCAGGAATTGCTCTTGGAGCAGTCGTTACATTTTCAAGTTCAGCATATGCTGATGATATAGCGAATACAGTTGATACTCAACCAGAAGTAACAGTTGTTTCGGATAGTAATGCTACTAATTTAGCAGATGCTCAAGCTGATAACAGTCAAGAGCACACTGATTTAACCAATCAATCAGGTGAGCAGACAGGTCAAATGACTGACAAAGTAACATCTGATGGTTTAGATCAATCAGTCTCTGATGCTCAAGCAGCAGGAGTTGAAGTAGATCAAAATGGTACTGTAACTCATTCTAGTTATGCAGATGCTCAGGCTGATTTAGACAAACAAAAGGAAGCCATTGACCAAGCAACTGAAACACAAAAAGAAGTTGACAATGCTAAAGCAACAGCTGAAGAAGCAGCTAAAGCAGCAGGTGTCGAAGTTTCAACCGAAGCAAGCAAATCAGCAAAAACGTATACTTCAGTTGATGATGCCAAGGCTGATGCTAAAAAACAAGTAGATAATCTTTCTACTGTGACTGAAGCTCAAAAGCAAGTCAATGAACAACTTCCTAAAGCTGTGGAAGCAGCTACGGGGTCAGGTGTAAAAGTGAATGTTAAAGCTGGTGCTAAAACAAGTGATGCTAAAAAAGCTCTTGAAAATTTAGCAAATCAAGTTGCTAATTTGAAAAAAGCTCAAGATACCCAAAACACCATTAGCAATTCAATGGCACAAGCTCTTGAAGAAGCTAAAAAAGCAGGTGTTACAGTCAGCACAACTGGTTCAAAATCATATGATGATCTATCTAAAGCTTTAGCAGATGCTCAAGCTCAAGTCGCTAAACTTACTGAATTTAAAGAAACACAAGCTAGCATCGATGAAGCTATTAAAAAATCGGCTGATAATGCTAAAGCAGCAGGTGTCGAAGTTTCAACTGGAGATGCAAAAACATACACTTCAGCAGCAGATGCTAAAGCTGATAGTGATAAACAAACAGCAAGTTTAGATAAAGCAGCTGAAACTCAAAAAGAAGCTGATAAAGTTATTTCAGATTTAACTAAAGAAGCTCAAAATGCTGGCTTAGATCTTACAAAAGGAACATCACAAACATACACTTCAGTTGATGAAGCAAAAAAAGATATTGCTAAACAAGAACAAGCTCTAAAAGATGCTGCAACAGCAAAAGCAAATGCTGAAACTACTAATTCATCTAACAAAAAAGCTGCAGCAGATGCTCAAGCAGCTGCAAATAAAGCTATCAATGATGCTATTGCTAAAGCAACCGCTTCTGGAACAACAGTTACTAAAACTGGCACTATTGAAACAAGTGTAGAAGAAGCGCAAAAGATTGCTAAAGAGCAATCTGATAAAGTGAATGACGTTGCTGCAAAAAACGAACAAATTCAAAATGAAAATACAGCAAAGAAAAATGCTTACGATGCTAAAAAAGGTGAAGTAGACAAAAAGAATAAAGCAGCGTTTGATCGTGCTGGGTTGAATTACACTGGTGATTATGCAACAGATAAAGCAACAGCTGATAAATTTAATTCAGATGAAATTGAACGAGTTAAATCTCAATTTGAGAAAGCTAATGACAACAATGTACTTGGTGCAACTGATGGTTGGGTTCAACACGTTGGATCAAACGGATACACTCAATCAGGTACAAGTCAATTCAAGAAGGCTCAAAACGTTAATGGTGTAGAAATTGTTGCAAACGGTTCTCTAGAACCAGGAAAAGCAACTGTTTACGTTAAAGGTAATGTTAATCAATCTCACGTTATCGCAAATATGAACTGGGGAAATGTTGCGCCACAAGGTGACAATCTTACTAGTAACATTGGTTCAAAATGGGCTGAAGCATACGATTATAACGCAGATGGTACAACGACTCAAATTTGGAAGGGTAAAATTTTAAAATGGTATCGTATTCCAAATGCTATTACCATGCTTGATGGCTCACAACATGATGCGTACGTACTGTTCCATACTGATACTTCAGGGCTTTCATCACCAGGAGATGAAGTTGTTTTCTGGAACCAAGATGGTGCTATTAATGCTGTTGATGGTTATCGTTACGGAGTTAATGACAAATCTGATGGTATTCGTACAGTTATTCGTGTTGACTCACCAGATAATAACGATAATTATCTCTGGATTTCCCTTTTAGGAGACTTTGATATTGGTCAATTTCTAGAAGCTGATGGCGTAACTGTCCTCGGTGTTGGTGGTGGATTTGCAACAAATTCAGGTGTTGGCGGACACCGTGTTGCTGTCGATGAAAATCTTGGTTTGACATACGGTAAAAATACTACACCAACAAGTGCTTTAACAGGCTTTAACTCCGCCCCAGATGGCGTTGCTTTGATTGCACAATATAGCAATCAATATTCAACTGTTATTCGCAATACCGCAGGTGGTAACGGTGTTGCCGTTGCTCGTACTGATTTTGGAGCACAAGCAAAAGTTAGTATCGTAACACCACGTCATGTGAATGTTGAAAATGTTGAAACACCAACATATACAGAGTTATTACCAGTTTCAGTACAAGATGTGCATATCACACCTGAACAAGTAACTGTACCTAAGGCTGTTACTCTTCATGATGTTAACGTTCAAGCTGAAACTCACGCTATCAAACTCGCTACTGAAGTTGCTCCAGTTACTGTTGAAACAGAAGTAACGACTCCAGCTCTTTCAGCAACTGTTCATGACATTACTATGAAAGCAGCTGTTCATCCAGTTGAAGTGACACAAAAACCAACTAATGAAAAAGCAGTAGTTAATAATGATAACGTTGATATTAATGGTAAGACAGTTGCTAAAGGTTCAATTGTGAAATGGGTGCTCAAAAATGGTAACTTGCTGGCTGGTCGTAAAGAATTGACAGCTGTTGTGATGAACGATCCTTTCCCAGCTGGTTTTGAAGTAGATAGTGAAGCTACTGCTAAAGCAAATGCGGATTACTATACACTTAAAACCACTGAAGATGGTTCTTATCAATTAGTTGGAACAGCTAAATTATTGTCACTTTTGAATGCTCATCGTGATCAAGATGTTGAAGTTCCAGGTTTTGTTTTTGTTGGTAAACCATTGAACGATAATGCTCATTATGATAATGCTTTTGAAACCATTTATTCAACCGCTAAAGGTTATTATAAAGTTGTTTCAAATATTCCTTCAATTGACACTCCAGATAATCCAAAACCAACTAAAACAGTCACAGATAAAGCAGGTAGCGATATTGATGGTAAAACAGTATTTGATAAAGATGTTACCTTCCACTTGATTACGGATTATAGTACTTACGTTAATACAGTTGTTGATGTTAATACAATGACAAAAGCAGCAGGTATTTATGATGATACTGATGATGCAACTGTAAACCCTGATGTTGCAAAAGCTACTGTAACAGATAGCAATGGTAATGATATTACTGCAAAAGGAACATTCTATGATATTGAAGCAGGACAACCAATTCCAGCTGAAATTCAAATTTTCTTGGACGGTGCTCACCTTACTCCAAATGGTGAATTTATTGTATGGATTCCAAATGATTTGAAAGATTACTATGAAAATTATGTTCTAACAGGTAATAACGTTACTGTTAATTTACCAGTTGAAGTTATCGCTCAACCAGGTGAAAAAGCAGAAAATACTTTTGTTCAAGTCGAATTTGGAAATGGCTATCAATCAAATCTAGTCTTTGTTAAAGTTCCAGACGTATCACCAGAAAAACATGCCATTGGTAAAGACGGTACAGTCCTTGACGGTCAAGAAGTTGGACTTAATCAAGTCTTTAACTATAAACTGGATGGTGTGACTGTTCCAAAAGATCATGACACACTTTGGCAATATGATGGTAAAGATAAGTTAGATATTGAACATGACCGCTACACAGGAAACTGGAAAGGTGTCATTACTGGTACAGAGTATACTGCCAAAGAAGATATGACGTTAACATACGATGTTATTACTGAAGATGGTACAGTTATTAAAGCAGGCGATACTATCGCAGCTGGAACAAATTATCATTTTATCTTTGAGTTCAATCAAGATACTAATGATGACTTTATTAATAAAATTGTTAAAGTGACTTGGAATGCTCAAGCGGGTGAATGGGCTTACAGCATTAATGAAGACTTCCTTCGCTCATTAGGTCTTGAAGGTACTTTTGATGCTGACTTCTGGATTGAAGTGGAACGTATTAAAGATGGTGAAGTTGAAAACACCTTCATCAATACTGTCAATGGTCGTGAGTTGATTGCGAAAGTAACCACTCATACACCAGCTGCCCCAGTTCCATCAACTCCACAAGTCCCAGCTAAACCTACAGCAGAAACACCAGTTGCTAAAGCAAGCGTTCTTCCAACAACTGGTGAAAAAACTTCAGCACTAGATGTATTAGCATCAATTACTGGTCTTCTTATGACTGTTGGTGCAGCGTTTGGTCTTCGTAAAAAAGAAAAACATAACTAATTACTAATTAAACTAAGGACAGGCAACGCCTGTTCCTAGAAGCATACTATCCTGCCTAAATAATTGTTGACGTCTTTAAATCTCCAGATAGTGTGTTTCTAGGAGCAGGTAGTTGCCTACTTGGAAAAGGTTGTAAAAATAACTGATAAGACAATTTACAGCCTTTTATTTTTATTAAAAATTTTATTTAAAGGAGAAATTTATTTATGGATACAGCAATTCGTGTTGTTACGGCTTTAGGAGCAATTCTTTCAATTGTAGGTCTTGGATGGGTACTCACAGGAGCCTTTGATTATTTCTCAGGTCGTAAAAATGGTAACCCAGCCATGATGGACCAAGGAATGACCGCAATGGTTTCAGGGGGTGCTATTGCGGTTATTTCAGCTGGTGTTGCAGCAGCAATTGTTGCGGCTATGCACTCAATTTCATTCTAATAACTTCCATACATGTAAGATAATCAGTTGAAAAAGTGGTATAATAAAGGTAAGTAAAAGGGTTACAAGGAGAAAAGAAATGAATAAGGAATTTGATTATGTAGCTTTTGCAAAAAACTTTGAAGCCACTAATGGACGTCCGCCAACAGCTGATGAACTTGATAATGCTAAATGGGAACATTTTGGTATTAAATGGCATACGCCAGAAGAGTCACAGGCTGAATTAGAACGTATTAATGCATCTTATAAGCCAACTTGGAGCGAACACTTGAAAGATGCTTTAAGTTTTCTAGGACGTGGATTTTTCAAAGCTCTGTTCTTTGTTCTCGTATCTCCAATCTATTTAACAATGTTATTCTTTAATTTAATCAAATCAGCTATTGGTGTGTTCATGGTTTGGTTTGTGTCAAAATTTATGCTTCTTTTTGTTATTGGAATTATTTCTGATATTAAAGGAGAAAGTGAGATCACAGGAATTTCAAAGAGTATATTAAATAGTTTATTTGGTTCAGATTTTATTTCTACTGGCAATCCGAACTTTTTCCCTCATCCTGTATTAGATGCTTGGATTATAGGGGGAGTAATTATTTTACTAGCCCTCGTTGCTACTTTTTCAAAAGTTGAAGAAAACAAATAGTTGTTAAAAGAACCTTTTTAGGTTCTTTTTTATTTTATTAGAAAGGAGAGTTATGGATAAAATTGTTTCAGAATTAACGGAGTCCTTGGGAAACTACAATAAAACAGTTAATTCATCAATTGGAGCTATCAATAAGTCATTGATGGCTATTGGATATATTTTAGTATCGATCTTATTCTTAATTGAAATGCTCTCTTGGTATCGCTTTATTAGAAATCAGGGCGGTGAGATGACATGGAAGCTCTTTCTCGAAGCAGCTGTCAAATATTTTATTGCTTATTTCTTAGTATCTCAATCTGGTGCAGTGTTAAATGCTATTATGTGGTTTGCAAATGGGGTTGCAAAACTAATTGGTGTTGATTTCAAAGGTGCTGGTTTTCAGTATGTTCCAATCAAACACGGAAAATATGGGATTAGATTAATGATTGATGGTATCGGTTTTATTGTTGGTGCCGCTGCAACTCTATCTTTAAGAGTAATTGTTTTGCTACGATTTATTGAACTTTATTTCTTTAAAGCAATAGCGCCAATCATTGTTGCATTTTGGATAGGTGATAATACTCGTCATATTGCTATTAATTTTTTAAAAACGTTTGGTGCCGTTGCCCTTCAAGGTGCAGTAATTATTTTATTACTTGCTATTTGGCAAGGATTTAGAGTTGATACCTTGGTTCAATTAGATAAAGATAGCTGGTTAGGAGCATATGCTTCAGGTTTTAGCTATATAGGTAAATGTGTAGTGTTCTTGATTTTGCTGATTGGTTCACAACGTAAAGCCAAACAATTACTTAATGTATCTTAATAAAAAGCATCTCTGATTAAGAGGTGCTTTTTGGGTATTGGGTAGAAAGGAGAAAAATGAACAAACTAGGTTCTGAATTTTTTAAAGCAATTGACCAGTTTGAACGAAGTGTCGTTGGTGGTTTTACTTGGCGTCAGCTTGTCATGCTATTTGGGATTATCTTTGGTGTTGCTTTAGCAACATTGATTTCTTTTTTGAAATTGCCTGACATTTTGTTCTATCTAGCACTAGCTTTAACTGTTCCGCCATCATTTGTTTATGGCATAAAGAAAGATGAACATATCAAAGAAGTTCTAATGTTTAAATTTACAGTACAAGAACGTGCTTATCAAACAGATTTTGAAAGTGAGGATATGAATGGTACGTTTATTCAACAAAAGGGCGTCCATGAATGGAACGACACCTTTGACTAAAGAAGATAAAGAGCGAGCAAAGCAGCTCAAAAAAGCTTTGAAAGCTAGTACTCAAAACACAATTAAATACACGTCTTTATTTGAAGATGGATTGATGCATATTGTTGATGAAGAATATTCAAAAACATGGGAGCTTGGAGATACTAACTATATCACAGCTGATGAGGATGAAAAGCTTGATATTATTGATTACTATGTTGAAGCTTTAAATGGATTAGACAGTGATAATACTTACCAATTACTTATTATTAATCGTCCAGTTCCATCAACGCTTTTAAGTCAAATTACCTATGAACTTGAAAGTGATGACCGTGATGTCTATCGTCAAGAATATAATGATATGATTACGTCACGTTTTGCGACTGACCAAAATAATTTTAAGGTTGAAAAATTTATCACTGTTTCAACGTCTGCACGAGATCGTAAACAAGCTTATCGAAAATTAAATGATGTTGAAAATAACTTTTCAAAACAATTCCAAGTGATTGATATTCCCTTCACACCTTTAACAGGAACAGAGCGACTAAATATTTTTGCTGACTTATTGAGAGGTAATCCGTATCTTAACGTTGATTACAAAGATGTTCGTATTAGTGGATTAACAACAAAATCTTTTGTTGCCCCTGGACGTATTTGGTTTCAACAGGATCAATTTATGATGGATAAAAAATACTGTAAAGTACTTTTTGCTAGAAGTTTTCCAGCTTTTCTAAACGACCGTCTAATTAAGTCAATTACTGATATTGGGATTGAATTAGCCATTACTATTCATGCTAAACCATATGATGTTGCTGAAGCAGTGAAAAAAATCAATACTGCTGAAGCTGGTGTGAAAATGGATATGATTAAATCTCAAAAAGTTGCTGCCGATAAAGGTATTTCAGGAAATTTGGCAGTATCAGGCGTAGCTCAAGCAACAGCTGAAGAAGCTGCAAAATGGAGTACTGAAATTAATGATAATGACCAAAAAATGTTTTCAGGTATTTTTGCGGTCATGTTAAAGGCAGATACACCTGAAGAGCTTGCTGATTATACAAACCGTGTCAAACAGGCTGGACGTAAGCATGTGGTTGATTTTGAAGAAACTTACTACCACCAAGAAGAAGCGCTTAATACCATTTTGCCAATCGGAAAAACTTATTTGGATGTTAAACGCCGTTTCATGCGTGATATGACAACAACCAACATTGCCACACAAATTCCATTTACAAATACCGACTTGCAAAGTAGTAGTCCGATGGCGATTTATTACGGACAAAATCAAATTTCAAACAATATTATTACGCTTGATCGTCAACGTGATTTGAACACGTCTTCTGGTGTTATCCTAGGTTCTTCTGGTTCTGGAAAGTCTGTATTTGTTAAAACGAGTGAAGTTATTCCAACGATTTTAAGGTATCCTGATGACCGTATTATTATTGTTGACCCTGAGGATGAATATTCTGATATTGGACGTGCATTTGATGCTCAGTTGATTGATATTTTCCCAGGTTCACAGACACACTTGAATTTGATGGATTTACCAGATGAAGAAAATCTATCAGTTGAAGATGCAGACCCTATTGGTGAAAAATCGTCACTTATCATGGGACTTTTTGAAAATATTCTTCAAGAAGTTACTGACGAAGATTTTTCGATTATTGACCGTGTCACACGTCTATGTTATGAACGTATCACTGATAGAACACCAACGCTAAAAGATTGGTACAACATTCTAATAGAACAACCTGAGGAAGTTGCCAAAGATTTAGCATTAAAATCTGAATCATATACGAACGGGTCTCAAGATATTTTTGCTCATGAAACTAATGTTAACTTGAATAATCAAGTCGTTATTTTCAATTTGAAGAAACTAGATGGTAAATTAAAACCTTTTGCCTTGATGGTTGTACAAGATTATATCTGGAACCAAGTCGTTAACAATCAAGGTAAACTAACAACTCGTATTTACTTTGATGAAATGCAAAATCAGTTTTTGACAGATAATCAAGCAGCTTTCTTCACTAATCTTTACGCTCGTGTTCGTAAATACGGTGCAATCCCAACGGGGATCACTCAAAACGTTGAAACACTACTTGAACGTACTGAAGGACGTAAATTAATTTCAAACAGTGAATTTATCGTTTTGTTGAAGCAAAAGAAAACTGATTTACAATACTTAACTCAAACCATCAATTTGACAGATGCACTTATTCGTTATGTTGAAAAACCAAAAGCGAAAGGTACAGGATTAATCATTGCAGGTCAAACGGCAGTGCCATTTGAAAATCCAATTCCTAAAAATACTGAACTGTTCCGATTAGTTGCAACCGATGCTTATCGTCAAATTGAAAATAAATAATGATTAAAGGGGCAGTGTTATGAACTTAAAAGAAATATGCCTGAAAGGGGGTGAAACATGTCTAATAAAGATGATTTACGAAAACGTGTAGTTAGGAAACGTCATATTAAAGAGAGCGTTCAACGTCATAACCAATTATCAGCCAAGAAGGCTCAAAAGGCTGCTAAAAAGGAACATCATGAAGCTAAGATCAAGGTAAAACACGCAAAAGCAGCTTTAAGAAGAGCTGAGAAAGGCATTGATAAAGATGTTGATGGCGAAAAGATTGTAGACGACTTAGAGAAAGCACTAGCTGAAAAGAAAGCTACTAAGAAAATCAAAAAGAAAGTCAGAAAGACTAATCCAACCATCGGTCAAAAAGCTAGACGGACTGGTAAAAACATTGCATTAAATGCTAGTTATCAGCTTAAAACCACTGCGATGGATCAAGATGATACCTTGTCCGATTTACAAAATTTACAATATCGAACAAGACAATCAAAAGCGGTAGCTAAACAAGCTGGAAAAGTTACTTGGAGAGGTGCCAAATTAGCTTATCGAAAAAGTAAAGGCATGGTTAAAGTTAGTCGTGGAGCTTATCAAAGAGCTAAGCAAGGTGCTAAAGTAGCAACTAAAACCACCGCTAACGTGGCTACAAAGACTGCTCAAGCGACAGCTACGGCTGCTAAAACTGTTGGAAGTGTTGCAGCAACTGTATTAGCTAATCCTATTTCATGGATTGTTAGTGCTGTTGTTGGCTTTATTTTCTTTTTACTAATCGTTGTATCGTCAATTTTTTCAAGCAATGTTATTCAACAAAATGATTTTACACTTAATCAATCTTGGCTTCATATTTCACAAGTTGACCGCCAAAAGTCGTCCGACCAGGTCGAATATTACACGGATATTGACTCAATCTTACTTTACATGAACTTTCGTTATGGTGGAGATTGGGAACCTGATGCAAACTGGGATGACGGTACAGGTGGTAAATTAACTGGTGCCCTTGGTTTCAATCACTTTTCAGATGCGCTTGATGATATTTGGAAAGAGGAAAACAGTGATATTGACAATCTAAAAACAATGGCGGAACTTTATACTAATGGTAAAGCTTGGATAAAATTAGATAAGGATGATTTAGCAGATTACAAAGAAATTCTTGAGAGTCAATCCGAAACAGGAAAATACTTAGCTACTCAAGAATTGATTAATCCATTTTATTCGGCAGATGATGCTAAGAGTGATACAGATTACCTTACGGTTTCTAAGCGATATGGTTATACTTCAAAGGATAAAATTGATCCAACAACCACACTTCAAGCTCAGTCAGGTCAAAAGCTTTATGCAGTCATGGATGGTAAGATTACCGTTACAACAAAAGATTTGAAGGGTAACGAAACTAAAACAACTAATTTAATTATTTCAGATAACGATGCTCGTTTTATTTTTTATAACATATCAGCTATTCGAGTTAAAACAGGTGATAAGGTAGAAGCAGGAGCTGAACTTGGTACTGTTTCAGGTGGTTCACAAAAGATTGCTTACGCTAAAAATTATGGTGAAGTTGATGATAAAGATTCTCAGTGGTTACAAGACATAAAAAATAAAGATGTTTCTTATGGTTATACAGAGCAGACAAAGAAAAATAAAACCAACGTTTGGGTGTTAGTTAATCCTGGATTTTATTTTCCATTTGTTAAATATGCGCAAACAACTGTTGTTATGCGAACGTCATCTGAACTAAGTGGACGTGCTAAACAATTTTATGACTTAATGAAGAAATTTTATCCAAGCGCCACTGATAATGGGATTGCTGCTGTTGTTGGTAATTTTGCTGTTGAGTCGTCTATTACAGCAAAGCGTGCCGAAGGTGATTATCTTAGCCCCCCTGTTGGTGCATCTGATGGCTGCTGGGATGATGCTAATTGGTTGAATATGGGTGGTACAGCGATCTACGGTGGTGGTTATCCTAATATCCTTCATCGTGGGCTTGGACTTGGTCAATGGACGGATACCACCGATGGTGGTACTCGTCATACCATGTTAATCAATTATGCTAATTCAATTGGTAAAAAATGGTATGAGCTAGAAACACAAATTCGCTTTATGTTAGAAGGTGATTCACCTTACTATCAAAACATTTTAAAAAGTGTGTTAAGCTCTAATTCTGACACAGATAGTCTTACCAGAACCTTCTTAACAAAATGGGAAGGTATCAACAACGGAACGCTTTCGCAACGGCAAAGTTATGCCAAACAAGCACTATCATGGTTCCATCAATCAATTGCAGGTGGTGGAACAATGGCTTCCTCTTGGAATTTCCCTGAGGAGTATCGGGACAAAATTAAGAGCATGCCAACTGGTGTTAGCATGACAACACAACCTGGTAGCGGTTATCCTGCAGGTCAATGTACTTGGTATGCTTATAATCGTCTGGTTGAACTAGGTGAAATTACGGATTTATCAGGAAGTTATGGTCACCTTGGTGATGGTAAAAGCTGGGTAGGAAATCTTGTCGCAAAAGGTTGGAAATTTAGTACGATGCCAACTTCAGGAGCTGTTTGTTCAACGGCTGGTGGCTTTGATAGCACTTATCCTCAGTATGGACACGTTATGATTGTTGAAGCAGTCAACGCTGATGGTAGTTTTTTGGTATCTGAATGTAATTATGCAGGCAATAAAAGTCAAATTCACTGGCGTGTTTGTCGTAACGCTCCATACTACACGTTTGCAACCCCTTAAAAATGAAAGGAAAAAAATGATTGATGAATTTAAAGTGACCTTTTTTAAGCGTGTCATGATGATTGTAGTTATTATCATTATCTTTCTCATTGGCTTAGGATTTGGGTCAATGGGCAAGAAAACAGATAATCCGTCCTCAAGTCACACAACCTCAACCAAAAAGGTTAAAGAAGGTCATCAATTGACCGAAAACTGGGTTAAGCAATTTTTGATTGCTTATTACACTAAAAAAGATCTTGAAGAAAATCGTAATCGTTATAAAGATTATATGACCGAAGGCATGTATAATGCTGCTGTTTCTGAAGAAGAGACAGCACAAAATCAAGCTTATAAAGGCTTTGTTGTTAACTTTGAGTTTAAAGATGCTCAAATTTATATTGATAAAACCAATGATAAAGTTATTTGCTATGTTAATTACACAAATGATTTACTTCAGAAAAAGAATTCAACTGAAGGTGCTCAAACAGGCGTAGATAATAACACTATTATTCAATTAACTTACAATAAAGTTGATGGCAAATATCTCGTAAATAACATGAGTACGCTTTTAATTACAGATTCTCAAGATCCGACAGCTTCACAAAATTCTTATGGAGATGTCATTGCTAGTAATGATGAATAGGAGAACAAGCAATGTTAAATCAAAGTATTATTACAGGACGTCTAACTAAAGATACAGAGTTAAGAAAAGTCAATGACCGTTCGGTTATTTCTTTTACACTTGCTTCAAGTAGAGATTATAAAACAGAGGATGGTTCTTATCCAGCTGACTTTATTGATTGTGTCTTGTGGGGAGCACCTGCTGAAAGCTTTAATACGTTAACAGCTAAAGGTGACACTCTTCAGGTAACAGGACGACTACATACTAGAACTTATAAAGATAAAAATGAGGTTACTCATAAAGTAACAGAAGTTCAAGTTGATAAATGGTATATTGTTGCAGCTAGTCAAAATCAAGCTAAAACAGACTATCCTGTTCAAGAAAAAACAATTGTTAATGATAGCTTGGATCATTTATCACTATAATTAAAAAGGAGAAAGAAAATGAACGAAACAACTTTTGATACAACTAACCACACTACAAAATCTGCACGTCGTCAAAAATCAACAAGTGAACGCTTAAAAGATAAATTGAAACAACTCAATAAAGCAAAAGCATCTCTTGAAGCAGCTCAAAAGAAAATTAAACAACTAGAAGCTGATATTAAAGACTTGGAAGCTAAACGTCAGCAAGAAATCCTTAAAGAATATGGCATGAGTCTATCAGACTTAGAAGCGTTTTTAGCTGATAATAAGGATAAACTTGGGGGTGATGCGTAATGTTTCGCATTACAAGACTAAGCAACGGTCAACAGCGTGATTTTCAAAATCGAGAAGAGCTAGAATTCTACCTTGAAGGTGAAGAAAATCGCTGCTTACAATTAAACACAACTGAAACTTTTCATCTTTTTCATCTTGATAAAAACGAAGAGTTGTTAGAGTCAATGGAACTAACTATACCATCTTCTGGAGAAAAAGAAGTTAAGGAACTTTTGGGAGAGTTTGGACTAAAAAAAGATAAAAAATTCTTTTGGAGTCGTGGGACTAAGCAAGAAAAAGCTCAAAGAGTTCCAAAGAAAAAACAGGAATTATCAAAAGCAAAGAAAAGTATGAGCAATCCAACGCCATCTTCTAGAACCACACACAATTCTTCTAATCGTTTTTGGGTAATGATAGCTTTGTTATTTTCAATCTTTAGTTTAGCTATTTCTCTTACTAATCATTACAACAATAAAGTAGAGGATAAACCCCAGGCGGAAAAGACTACTATTAATCAAGGAGCAGACGTTTTTTGCCGTTATTTCATTAGTAATTATTTTGCGAACTCAACAGCTCGTGAAGATTTTATTTCAAATTCGCTTGATTTAAGTCAATTTGATACCGATAAAGCTACAACAGTTAGCGTATTGTTAGAAAAAGAGATAGCAGATAAAAAAGTAACGACTTTAACCTATGTTATTAATTGTCGTTATGATGATGACTCAACAGCTAACAAACGTTTAACATTGACTGTTAAACAAAATAAAGAAGCAAAATACGGCTATTTAGTCTCAAAAGCTCCTAAACTAACTGCTTATCCATAAAGGGGGAGTAAATATGGAACAAGAACAAATTCTTGATAGAGGTGCACGTGTTACACTTGAAACAGGTAAACAACTGTTTCAATTTTTAGCTTATGCAGCGCAGCAACTATATAAAACCTATGATGAACAGAAACAACTTGGTCAACAATCTTGGAAAAATTTTAATCAATCATCTTTAACAAAAGATCATATTGATTTTTTAGAAGCAGATGTTAACCTTAAAAAGTTTACTGATGAATTGAAAAAATCAGGTGTCCGTTTTGCTTTTAAAGACCTCGGTGATGGTACAAAACAAGTCTGGTTTGAAGCTCCTAATAGGGAAGTTATTGCGGATGCTTTGAGACACACTCTTAATGAAATCGTTAATGACCCTAAAAAAGCTAAAGAAAAATATATGAAATCAGAAAAAGAGTTAACACCAAAAGAGCAGATTAACAAAATCAAGAAAGTAACTAAGGAAAAACTTGATACTGCTAAAACTAAGAAGAAAGGAAAGAGTATCTGATGAAACTTCAAAAGAAACCTCTTATCCCTTATCTAATCATTAGTCTGGTTTTAGCTTTTTTAACTCACAGAGCTTATGCATTATATAGCATAGCTCCTAAACCAGATATGACAAATTTATTTAGCCAGTATACTTTTGTCCTGGAAAAATATGTTGAACCACCATACTTTTATCCTAACTTCAGTCCATTTGCTATTTTAGCTGCAATGGTTGGTTTCTTTATTGGGATGATGTTTTATTTAAAAATAAAACCTGATGAGAATTATCGTCATGGTGAAGAAGCAGGTTCAGCAAAATTTGCGACTGCTCAAGAATTAGCTGGTTTTAAGGATTCAGAACCAACAAATAATATGATTTTCACAAAGAATGCCCAAATGGGATTGTTTAATAAGAATCTTCCGTTTCAATGGCAATTGAATAAAAATGTTCTTGTTGTTGGTCTTCCTGGTGATGGTAAAACATTCACTTATGTTAAACCTAATCTCATGCAAATGAACTCAAGTTTTGTGGTTACCGATCCAAAAGGATTATTAGTCCGTGAAACTGGTAAGATGCTTGAAGAGCACGGTTACCAGGTTAAAGTATTTGACCTGGTCAATTTAACTAATTCAGATATGTTCAATCCTTTCAACTATATGAAATCTGAACTAGATATTGACCGTATTACTGAAGCGTTGGTTGAAGGTGCTTCTGAAAATGAACACAAAGGAGAACCTTTTTGGGATAAAGCTCAATTACTTTTAAATCGTGCTCTGATTGGTTATCTATATTTTGACAGCAAAACTAGAGATTATACGCCTAATCTTTCTATGGTTGCTGAATTGCTTCGTAACATAAGGCGTCCAAATGATAAAGAACCTAGTACAGTTGAAAAGATGTTTGCGGAACTTGAAGAGTCAATGCCTGGTAACTATGCTTGCAAGCAGTGGAACTTGTTCAACGATAACTTTGATGCTGAAACAAGAACAAGTGTTTTTGCGATGGTTGCTACACAATATTCTGTTTTTGACCATCAAGCTGTCACCGATTTGATTAAAGCTGATACGATGGAAATGGACACTTGGAACACTGAGAAAACAGCCGTCTTTGTGGCTATTTCAGAAACCAACAAAGCTTTCAGTTTCCTAGCATCTACTTTGTTTACAGTCATGTTTGACCAGTTAACTCATAATGCGGATGCTATTATTCAGGGGCAGAAAGATGGTTATACAGCTGACGATTTGGTGCACGTTCAATTTATTTTTGATGAATTTGCTAATATTGGTAAAATTCCTCATTTCAATGAAGTATTAGCTTCTGTTCGTAGTCGAGAAATGTCTGTTAAAATCATAATTCAAGCTATTAGTCAGCTTGATACGATTTATGGTGATAAAGCAAGAAAATCCATGGTCAATAACTGTGCAACTTTGCTATTCTTAGGGACTAATGATGAAGATACTATGCGTTACTTTTCAATGCGTGCTGGTAAACAAACCATTACTCAAAAAAGTTATTCTGAACAACGTGGTCAACGTGTATCAGGATCTACAAGTACACAAGCCCATCAGCGTGATTTGATGACACCTGATGAAATTGCTCGTATCGGTGTTGATGAAGCATTAGTGTTTATCTCCAAACAAAATGTTTTGCGTGATAAAAAAGCTATGGTAACCGACCACCCTATGAAAGATGAATTATCTAATAATCCAAATGATGGAAAATGGTATAATTACATTCGATTTATGGTTGAAGATCCTGAACTTTTTAATGCCGTTCGTGATGGTGAAATTAAACCTGAAAATGTCTGGTATCCAGATATGAAAGATTATGACCAATTTGTCCAGGACAATGAAATTGATACTTCAAAACCAACTGAAGCTGAATCAGCAAAAGCCAATGAAGTAAGTGTACAAGCCACAGAAGAGCCCGTTTATGAACAAGTACCCGTTCAATTACCTGAAATGACCGTAGAAAGCCAATCTCAGACACAAGAAAGTGAAATAAAAGCAGTGGATTTTGCGACTGGTGAAATCTTTGAACTTCCACCAGAAGATGAGGAAGCCGATGAGTATTATGGTGAAGTTTAGCGTGTAATAAAGTATAATAGTTCCAGGGGGTTTATATGGCTACATCAAAACAAAGTCCATTTTTTAAAACACAGGGAATTTCAGAAGATGAATTATTACATTATCTAAAGGAACATCCAGACGATCCTTTGGTTACTAAACTTGAACAATTACTATTAAACTTATCAGATAAGAAATAAGCTACATCGTTAAACGGTGTAGCTTTTATTATTGTGAAGGGAAGTGAAAAATGGATGAAATATTTACTTTTAGCAGAAAAGCCTGACCAGGCTAAAAAATATGCTAACGCTTTAGGGAACCCTAAAAACGATAAAGGTGTTTGGCGTGTTCAATCATCTGTATTGAATGCTGAAGTGATTGTTGCTCCTGCCGTTGGTCATTTAGTTGAACGTATTAATCCATATACTAACTTTGAAAATTGGGATATGGCTAATCTTCCAGCTTTACCAGATGGATTTGCTTATGAGCCTAAAAAAGATACCGTTAAACGATTTAAGGCTATCAAACAAGCTGTTAAAGAAGTTGATGCCATTATTATTGGAACAGACCCCGACCGTGAAGGAGAAGCCATTGCTTATCGAATTTTAGAATTAATCCCAGGTGCGTTAAGAAAAATTAAATATCGCTTGTGGGCAAACTCTTTAACAAAAAAAGGTTTAGAGCAAGCTTTTTCAAAGCTTAAAAATCCAAAAGACTCCATCAACTATTTTCATGAAGCTGATGCAAGAGGTGATGCTGATTGGCTGGTCGGGTTCAATCTAAGCCCTTTTGTAACCATTAAAATGAAAGAAGAAGGGTATTTAGACAAGAAAGACCATTCTATGTCTGTTGGACGAGTTCAAACACCTATTGTTAGTCTAATTGTTAGAAATGATGAAGCCATTGAAAATTTTAAACCGAGTCCTTATTGGCAGCTAAAACTGATTGATCCTGAAGCCAAAGTTATATTTAGCAACGATATTAAATATCAATCAAAAGCTGAAGCAGAACAGATGCTACAACAGTTAGCTAATATAGCAGTTGTCAAAACGGTTACGAGTGAAGAAAAAGTGCAAGAAGCACCTAAGCTTTATAATTTAACCAATTTTCAGTCCGAAATGAGTAAACTATATCATTTTGATGCCACTAAAACGAAAGAATTGGTCCAAAGCCTTTATCAAAAAGGTTATCTTTCCTATCCACGTACTGACTCAACCTTGATTACAACCAATGAATTTGCTTATTTGGTTGAACATATAGATGATTATCAAATGGCAATCCATAAGCAATTAGAAACACCTAATCGCTCACCAAGAAAAAATTATGTGAACGATAAGAAAGTTCTAGAACACTATGCTATTATTCCAACCGAAAATATTCCTGATTTAAATGAGCTAAGTGATGATGAAAAACTCATATATCAAAAGGTAGTTTTCAGAACCTTACTGATGTTTGCCCCTGACTATCGCTATCAATCAACCAGTGTTATCCTTGATAATCATGGGCTTGAATTTAAAGCATCTGGTACTGTAACCAAAGATAACGGCTGGCGTAACTATTTAGCAGCAAAAAAAGAAGATAAAGAGCTACCTCACTACCAGGAAGGTAAAAATCTTGTTGTTGATTGCAAACTCTTAGAGGAAATGACAAAGCCACCAACACGAATTACTGAACAAATTTTATTAAAGAAATTGTTACCTAAGTACAATTTAGGTACGTCTGCAACTCGTGATGGGATGATTGATTTAATTCAGGACAAAGGCTATGTCACTAAGAATAAGAAAACAGGACAGTTTTTCCCAACAAAAAGAGGAAAGCTACTTATTCACTATTTAGATCAATTAGAGATTGCATATACTAATCCTGAAACAACAGGAAAATGGGAAGAAGTCTTAGCTCAAATCGGACAAGGAAAAATTCAAAAAGAAGCCTTCGTCAACAAAATCAAATGGGCTATCACTAAACAAATTGAAAAAGGAAAACAAATTTAAACGCCACTATCTCATGTAAATAGTGGCGTTTTTTGGAAGGAGAAAAACATGGCAAATATGCAAGAATTACTTTCTCAACGCTTTGAAGCTCGAAAACAAAAATTAGTTAGTATGGATATTGTGGCGGTGGCTGAATCCTTAGGAATGAAGCTAAAACCAGGTTCAAGCGGAACTTATTATTGGGAAGAACATGATAGCTTCCATATTTATCCTAATACTAATACATTTCGTTGGTGGTCAAGAAGTATTGGGTCAAATACTATTGACTTGGTTCAAGTGGTACGAGAAGAATTAACAGGTCAAAAACCAAGCTTTAAGGAAGCTGCAGCTTTTCTTGAAACTGGTCAATTTGAGAATGTAACGGTACAACCACCTGTTAAAGAGCCATTTGAGTATTATCTAGAACGCTATGAACATTCTGATTTTAATATTGGAAGACAATATTTGAAAGAAGAACGTGGTTTGTCTGATGAAACGATTGATACATTTTTAGCATCAGGAAATTTAGCGACAGCTACTCGTAAAAAAGGTGATTATTTTGAACCTGTTATTGTTTTTAAAAGCCGTGATAACGATGGTAAAATGATTGGTGCAAGTCTTCAAGGAATTGTTGAAAATCGTGTTCAGCACCCCGAACGTGGGCGTCTTAAACAAATTATGAAGAACTCAGATGGGACTGCAGGCTTTAGCTTAGATATTGGAAATCCAAAACGTTTAGTCTTTGCTGAAGCTCCAATCGATCTGATGTCTTACTATGAATTACACAAAGACGAGCTACAAGATGTTAAGTTAGTAGCCATGGATGGGCTTAAAAAGAGTGTCATTAGCCGCTATGTAGCTGATATGTTGACTGATGGTAAATACTCTCAAACCATGTCAAATGAGCAAATTAGAGGTGCTTTAGATGCTTTAAATAAGACTACCAACCTTTTACAAGAGCATCCAGATATGATTACATTAGCGGTTGATAATGATGATGCTGGTCAAAATTTTGTTAAAGGGTTGCAAGAGGAAGGTATTCCTGTGGTACCAGATTTACCACCACGTCAAGCAACTCAAAAGAAAATGGATTGGAATGATTATCTTAAACAGGAAGTTAAGCTTAAAACGTATACTTCAGTTGATGAAACTTGGGATATTGATGATATTCAAGAGCAACTATCTCAAGAAAGTGATTTAGTAGGAACTCAAGCCGTTGATGTTGTTTATATGAACGAAGTCTATTTAAACCAGGGCTACAGTCTTTCATTAGCTATTCATAGCAACGAAGAGGTAGAAAATCTTTCGGACGTTGCAGCACCGTGGACAATTGAAGTCATGAAGAATGGACAATCGCTTGGTTATCTAGCTTATGGTGAAGACTGGGGAAATGATTTTGATATTGAAGATGAGTTAGGTAATCTTGAAACTTGGGTTAAGGATAATCAAGTCACAAATCATTTATACACTCAAAAAGACGTCAATGCGTTTTTAGCTACCACACAAGCAGTTGAACCCCAAAAAGGTGAGTTCGTTCTTAAAGGTGGAGGTATTTATGATTTTGGAGAAAGTCAAAAAGAAGGAGAAGAATTACGTCAACGTGCACTTGATGGGATGATTGCAGATATTACTGATGGTGAAACTTACTATTTATGGCACGATGAAGAACTAGAAAACCTAAACGCACCTGATGAAGCGTTTATCAATTTTCACTATCATTTAAAAGATATTGAATATAATAAAAATGATATTCATCTTTATGTTGAAGAGTCTTCTGCTGATGGTGTTACAGGATATCTTTCACTTGATGGTAATCCAATTGATGCTGATAGTATTGAAGATTATTTAGCTGATCAAGATTGGACGTTTGACCAAAAAGTACTATTTTTGAAGAATTTAAAGACTGCAGTTGATGAAACATGGAATAAGGTTACTGACCACTATAATGAACAATTTGAGGTGATTGTTGCTCAATATGGATTATCTTCACCAAAAGAAAAAGCTCCTGAAATACTTCAAGAGACAGAAAAAGCTAATTTTGAGCACCAAAAAAAGGTTGAGAACCCAATCGGGGATTTACCTGAGCAAAGTCAGGAGGCAGCACCTCTACCTAGCACTCACGAAGAGTACTCTTTGAATGAGTCGTCACCGACTCAATCTCAGTCTCAACCTTTGCTTCATTTTAACATTTCAGCACCTGAAAAGTCAATTTATAAGATTGGTTATCATCCAGTTAATAAGAAAGAATTAAATAAATTGAACCGTTATGCAGCACAAATTCAAGAAAATGCAAATTGGTATAAAAACGAATTGGCTGATAGTAATGTAACTTATTTTTATAAGAACAATGACAATCTAGAAGCTTTAAAGGTAACTTTTAAAGCAGAACAATATCCACACCTGGTTGGTATTTTTGCTATCGATGATGATCAAAGCGCAAGTAAAACGTTAGATGATTTAGCATCTGGTAAAGGTGATTATCAAAATATTATGATTGCCAATCGAGGTGCAACCTTCAGTAAAATCCAAGTATTACCTGACTTCAAAGCAGTTGTTGACTCAAATAGTTTTATTTTTGATGATTTATCAGAAGTTGAACGTATGAAGCGACTTGATTTAGCAAAAGCTATTCGTACTGAAGACAAGGATGTTTTAATTGCTTTTAGAAATGTTGATGGTGAGTATCTTCCAGCATCGCTTATGAAAGTTACTAATAAATTAGAATCAGATTTATCTGTTGCTAATAACAAAGATATTTTAGGTATTATCGGTGAAAAAGACGGAGAGTTTAAAGTCTTATCTGTTAATGAAGAAGTTATCAAAGATGGTGGTGAAAAAATGTTATCAATTGTTAAAGATGGACAACTAGAAGAATTGTCAGAAACTGCTCAAGAAAATGCTAGATGGGTTATCGAATTTAACGAAACGAATTTATCAGGTAATGTAGAAATCCCTAGTTTTACAGGTGCAGGTCTGACAGAAGAATTACTTGAACGTATTAAAGATTATGATTATCGTTTGTATTTAGCAAGTTTAAATGGTGAAGGTGAAGGCTATTATAAATTCTACTTTAATAAAATCCAAGATGATAAAGTAGTACAACAAGAACGTCTTGATGTAGGTGATGGTTTGGAAAGAAATGAAGAAATTTACAAATTCCTTGAACAAGAGCTAGCACCACAAAAAAGGATTAAAACGGTTGAAAAAGAGTTAACAGCTGAAGATTTTTCAAAAGTCTTAGATGCTGTTTATAATGTTGGTGCACGAGTTGGAAAAGACAACAGAAAAAACATTTCAGAAAACTTATATCCTGCTTGGGACAAATACTTTGAATATGCTGAAAGATATGACAATAATTTTGATGTTATTGTTAAGGCAGCACGAGCAGATAATCTTCTAGATGAAAACTCAGATTTTTATAAAGAAGTCTGGCTCAAAAAAATTCAAGAAGAAAATAAAAAAGTGAAAGACTCAGATGGTGATGGTCTAACAGATGATGAAGAAATCGCATTAGGTACTAATCCATATAGTCCAGATACGGACGGAGATGGTATTTTAGATAGTGTTGAAAAAGCAAGTGGTACAGATGCAACAAATCCATCAGATACACCAGACAGTCGAAAAGAAGAAATGAATAAACGTGACTTAACATTATCAGAAATGATTAAAGCCAAAAATACAGCAGCACTTAATCAACATTTACAGGAAGGTATTAAAGATTATTTTGATAGTGACAACTATAAGAACTATCTTGAAGGAATGTCACACTTTAACAATTATTCAGCAAGAAACATTAGGTTAATCAAAGCTCAATTACCTAAAGCAAGCATGGTTGCCTCTTTTAATGAGTGGAAGAAGCGAAACGGTCATGTTAATAAAGGTGAAAAAGCTCTTTATGTTCAAGCACCCATCACAGTAATTAAAAAAGATGTTGATGGCAACCCTATCATTAATTCTGAAACGGGAGAAAAAGAAACTCTTACCTACTTTAAACCTGTTCCTGTTTTTGATATTAGTCAAGTATCACCTGTAAAAGGTAAAGAATTGAATTTACCTAAAATGGGTGAAGTAATTCCAAGCCAAATCACTAAAGAGTATTATCAAAATGTTTACCGCTCATTAAGAGATATTTCTCAAAAAGAAAATGGTATTCCAATTCGTTTTAGAGAATTGGATAAGTCTGATGGCTCTTACAGCCGAAAAACAAACGAAATCACAATTAAAAAAGGGATGACTTATGAGCAAACTCTTTCAACACTAATCCATGAAATGGCACATTCTGAATTACATAATAAGAAGAGTTTGACAGAACGTTTTGAAGGCAAATTAACTCGTTCTTCAAAAGAACTACAGGCTGAGTCAATTGCTTATGTTGTATCTAACCATTTAGGTTTTGATACAAGTAATGATTCATTTGCTTATCTAGCTTCTTGGTCAAAAGAACCAGATGGTTTAGAAAATCTAAAAGCTCAACTTGAAATTGTTCAGGAAGAAGCAAGCTCTCTTATGAAACGTATTGACAAGCATTTAGAAAAATATCAAAATCTAACGGTTTCAAAAGATGAAAAATTAAACGAAAATCAAAAACGTGAATTAGAAAAAACAGCTAATCCATTTTATCAAAGTTTACAAAAAGCAAAAGGTGAAACTGTTCAAACAGCATCCGCTAAAGAAGAACAATCAAAAAAAGTCAATCGACCTATGAAGCAGTAACGCAGCGTAGGTCGCATAAAAAAGGATTGACTTTAAAAGTGGAAGGAGAAATAAGTTATGATAACAGAAGAAATGATGATGACAACTGAAATGTTATTAATGAGCTATTATTTTGATATGAGCGAATGGCTCAAAGGAATTAAAACAGTTAATGTTGATATTCTTCAAAAGACAAAAGATGATTTGCTAGATATGTTAAAAACAGATTTTGAAGAAATGTCAGTCAAAGATAATAATGAGTATCTTGATGATCTTTCTGTTAGTATTGCTACTCTAGAAGAGTTGTCAGAAGATGCCTATCAAAAGATAAAAACAGAAGTTTTTTCTTGGGAGCCAACTAGCAAAAAATAAAAATCACATAAGAGAGAATGCTGACAATTTTCAAATTGTCAGTTTTTCTATTGCTGCATTTTATCAAAATGCACTTATCAAAAAAATGTCAATTTTGAAAAATGCACGAAGTGCAAAATAGGGGATTGGGGACTTCCCCAAAGTGTAAAAAGTCAAAAGTCTGTTTGTGGGGTTGCCCTACAAATAGGCTTTTTTGCTTTTTATTTTCGTAAGTGGCTATCCACTTGCTAATCTTGCCAGAGTAAAAGTAGTCCTCCCCCAGAGGCGGGGCAAAAAGCTACATTTTATCAGTTTTTTTAGAAAGGAACATTGTAATGGAAACAAAAAAACGAGTTCGCTCAACACAATTTATTATTAGAGCCAAACCTGATGAAGCTAACATAATTAGAAATAGAGTTAAGCTTTCAAAAAAAGAAACATTCCAAGCATATGCTTTAGAGATGTTACAAAATGGAAAAATAGCAACTTATGATTATTCAGAATTGCAAAAATTAAGGATTGAAGTTAATCGTATTGGCCAAAACGTCAATCAATTAGTTCGCTATGTTAACACTTTTGATGAGATTGATAATGAACTATTTAAAGCTTTACAAGCTGAAATTGATGACATGAAGAAATTACTTTTTGATGAATTTAAAACGAAAGGACATGCTAGATTAAATGGTAGTAACGAAAGTTCTTCAGATTAAAACAAGTCGTAACTTAAAACGTGCAATTGATTATATTACACGTGATAATGCAACCCTAAAATTAGATACTGAACATTTGGAAGGTGATGAAAATTATTCTTATGAGATTGTCAATGGTCAAGTGATGAAACGTTTGGTATCTGGTTATGATTTAACAGATATATCTGATTCGCAAACGATTTATGAAGATTTTGTTTTACTAAAACAATCTGTTGACGTTCTGTACAATAATGAAACATTATCCGATTTGAAAAATGATAAACGAGTTTTAGCACATCATATCATTCAGTCTTTTTCTCCAGAAGATGATTTAACACCTGAGCAAGTTAATGAAATTGGAAGAAAGACTGCTTTAGAATTAACTGGTGGTGATTATCAATTTGTGGTTGCAACACATATGGATAAAGGTCATTTACACAATCATATTATTTTTAACACAACGAATGAAGTCACTTTAAAAAAATTTCGATGGCAGAAAAATACAGCTCGAAACTTATTTCAAATTTCAAATAAGTATGCTGAGCTTTATGGTGCAAAAATTTTAGAACCAAGGCTTAGAAATTCCCACACAGAATATGCTGCTTGGAGAAGAAAAAATAATTATCGTTTTGAGATTAAAGAACGGTTGAACTTTTTGTTAAAACACTCTTTAGATATGAATGACTTTTTACAAAAAGCAAAAGCCTTAAACTTGCAAATTGATACAAGTGGTAAGTACGTTAAATATATGTTAATGGATCAACCACAAGAACGTTTTGTTCGTGATCGTACGTTATCAAAAAAAGGAAAGTTTTCACTTGAAAAAATCAAAGAACAAATTGCAACAAACGAAGTTGTTTATGATTTAAACGTCATAAAGGAAAAATATGTTGAAGAACAGGAAAATAAACAAGATGATTTTGAATTACAGGTTACAATTGAACCTTGGCAAGTGCAGCAACTTACTAGTCAATCTATTTATGTTCCTATAACTTTTGGATTAGACAGAAAAGGTACAGTTTCTATTCCTGCAAGAATGCTTGACCAAAATGAAGATGGAACGTTTACAGCATTTGTTAAAAAGAATGATTTCTTTTACTTTTTGAATGCTGACCATTCTGAACAAAATCGTTTTATTAACGGAACAACTTTAATCAAGCAACTATCTGCTCAAAATGGTGAAATGATTTTGACTAAAAACAAAAATATTACAAATTTAGATAGATTAGTTGATGAATTTAACTTTTTGGCAATTAACAAAGTTACCAATTCAAAACAATTTGAAGAATTACAAAATCAATTTTTGGAACAATTGGATGAAACTGATAAGACTTTAGAGTTCTTGGATGAAAAGATAACTTATCTTAATAAACTTATGGGTGCTTTATCAGATTATCAAAATAATATCGTTCCTTCAGAAGTAAGTCTTGAACTTCTTGAAAAAGGTAAAATTAATAAGAATACAAAACTAGAAGACTTGCAAAAAGAAATTAAAGAACTTCAGATTGAACGTGATACACTCAAAAAGCACAGAGATAAAATTGTAAAAGATTATGACTTTGCAAAAGAGATGAAAGAGGAAAGAACAAATGATAAGAATATAAGAATTGCAATACAGTAATTAATTGAAAATATATAAATTAAATATTATAATAATTCTAAGAAATATGTTTTGAATAATATGTATTTCTTAAAAGGGATAAGATATTTTGAGCTATTAATAATCAATTGTAATAGAAGGGATAAATCGGAAACTATACTTTACAGTTGATTTAAATAGAAATAATTTATTTTAAAGATAGGAGATTTTATGAAAAAATTTTCAAAATTTGTTGCTTGTACTTCTAGTTTGTTATTACCGTTGCTTTTTGCATCTCATGCATCTGCATTAGAGAGTGAAACAACATGTGTTATGACTGAAGAACAAATCAATACTGAATTTGAAGGTTTGAAAGATGATCAAACAGTAGTGGCTTTGCCTGATGGTGGTATCATTTTTAATGTAAATAGTAATTATGTATACACAGATGCTGATGCGAAGGTTAATCAGGGGTATGTTTCTACAGTTGGACAATTAAAAGAAGATTACAAAACTAAAGAATTTATCACTTCTGTTAGTGTTATTCCACAGCAAATTCTACCACAAGCTTCAGGACTAGTTTCAAAATGCCGAGTTTTAAATAGTGGTGAAGTGTATAGATCTGCTTCTTTTAGTGGTGGTGGATGGAGATTTTCTGGTCAGGGTTATAAACCAGCTCCTGGTACAGGTGCTTATTTAGGATGGCAAACATTTAACGATGACGGTCGTGTTGGTAGTTATAATCAAGCTTCTAGAACGTTAGGTGGAAACCCAACAGGTACTCTTTTGTATAGAGGAGCTAGACGCTATATTATGTGTCAATATGATCAACCGTATTACTACTATACTTATAACCCAGTCTCAGGTACTTACTATGTAGTAGATAATATTTGAGGTTCTATTATGTTTAAAAAAAGTATTTTATTTGTTGGAGCAGGTGCTTTACTTGTAGGTGCTTTAGCTATTTATAATGCTGAAGCAAAAGGAAAAGAAAAAACAAAAGTTAGTGACAATTATACTATTAATAAGATTGTTAATAGCTATAAAGGAAAAGACTATTTTACAAAAGATTACATTGATCAGATGTTCACAGCAATGAGGGTAAAAGATGATACTAAGGTTATTGCTGATTCTGATGGTGGATTATTTACTTCTTTGACTGATAATCATGCGGTTTCAAAGACATATGACACTGAAACTGGTAAGGTTACAGAAGAACTAAGCCTAGATTCACCTAGAGCTACTACAGCAGGTGAATTAAAAGAAGCTTTGTATGAAGCTTTAGAATAGTATTGATATTAAAAAGACTCCGGTTTGTAACTGGGGTCTTTTTTCCAATAAAGAAGTCTTAAAAATTAATATCGAAAAAACTGATAACGCTTGCAAAAGCACAAACGCTATGATAAAATCAAGCTGTAATAATTGGCATCATGCTAGGAGGGAAAAGAAAACAGGAGACTATAACAGTGGTGACTAAATTATTACTTAATTTTTATATTAACTTTTTTGATGGGAGAAAAGAGTGTGACTAATATGAATAAAAGGAAAAATTTTCTTCTACTATTGGCTACTATTGCACTCGTATTTTTTGGTGCTTTAGCAATTAAAACTAATCAAATGTTTTATTTGCTAATTGCTTTTGTACTATGTGTAGGGTTATTAATTACATATTATTTTTGGAAAGATAATTAATAAGTCCTATCTCTAATGAATATAAGAGGTTGCAAAAAATGAAGAAAAAATTATTTACTATTTTCTTGTCTATTTTTACAGCGGTGTTTATTTTTAATCAGAAAGCAGTAGTTCTTGCTGATGTTTATTCAGATAGCGCTATTGAAACGGTTGATGACTCAAATTATAATATATCGACTTCAAATGATAATCAAGTAGTAATCAGTGATGCTACAGGTGAGACAACATTAACACAACTAGATGAAAATCATTTTACCATGTCGCGTAATGATGGGACAGTGTCTGCAGTAGAGGTTGATAATCAAGGTAATGTATACGTTGACGGAGCATTGGCTAAAGCTGCAAATGAAGTAATTAGTACTTCACCAGCTGAGACAAAAGGTCAATATTTTACAGCAGCTATCTCAAATTGGCACTATTTAGATACAATATATAATGATACTAATATCCAAGGACAAAGAGAAGCAATTGCTTTAACTCTGGTTGGATTAGTTCCTTACTTAGGTCCGGCGGTTACAATAGCAAGTATTATTCAAGCGGTGCAGAATTATGGTTCACCTGTAATGTATATTACAACTAAGCGTTACTATGCTGATGGATACCAGTATTATAAATATGTAAATTACTTTTACTCTGATCCTGGTAGAAGAAATTTAGTTCGAACTACCACAGAAATTAAAAAAATGTGGTGATGTATCTTTCAATCACCTGATAAATAGTTTTTATAGTCGAGGTTGGACTTTTCGTTCCAGCCTTTTCTTTTTTTGGGGTGTATGTTGGACAATTATGTTAATAGATCAACCACAAGAACGGTTTGTTCGTGATCGTACGTTGTCAAAAAAAGGAAAGTTTTCACTTGAAAAAATCAAAGAACAAATTGCAACAAACGAAGTTGTTTATGATTTAAATGTCATAAAAGAAAAATATGATGAAGAACAGGAAAGTAAACAAGATGATTTTGAATTACAGGTTACAATTGAACCTTGGCAGGTGCAGCAACTTACTAGTCAATCTATTTATGTTCCAATTACTTTCGGATTAGATCGAAAAGGAACGGTTTCTATTCCTGCAAGAATGCTTGACCAAAACGAAGATGGAACATTTACAGCTTTTGTTAAAAAGAATGATTTCTTTTATTTTTTGAATGCTGATCATTCAGAACAAAATCGTTTCATCAATGGAACAACTTTAATCAAGCAACTATCTGCTCAAAATGGTGAAATGATTTTGACTAAAAATAAAAATATCACCAACTTAGATAGATTAGTTGATGAATTTAACTTTTTGGCAATTAACAAAGTTACTAATTCAAAACAATTTGAAGAATTACAAGCTCAATTTTTGGAGCAATTAGAAGAAACAGATAAGACTTTAGATGTGTTAGATGAAAAGATGGCTTATCTTAATAAACTTATGGGAGCTTTATCTGATTATCAAAATAATATCGTTCCTTCAGAAGCAAGTCTTGAACTTCTTGGAAAAGGTAAAATTGATAAGAATACAAAACTAGAAGACTTGCAAAAAGAGATTAAAGAACTTCAGATTGAACGTGATACACTCAAAAAGCACAGAGATAAAATTGTAAAAGATTATGACTTTGCAAAAGAGATGAAAGAAGAATATATTGTCACCCAAAGAAAAGTTTATAAAGATTTAAAGTAACCCAAAATATAAAAAGTACTTGCTAGAAATAAAGACAAGTACTTTCCAACCAATCACCTATTTAATTTTATTAATTTAACCACCGTATGCACTATCAGAGAAAGGCATTGTTATTGCAATACCATTACTTCCGTAGCAAACACCAGTCATTGTTGCTTTCTTTGCTTTATATCTCAAAGAAACACTACCTGAGACTGAGCCACTACCGTCTCCGCTAACATAATAAGTTGCGGGGATTCCTTTACGGTCATAGACAGTAATTATACCTTTATAGCTAAAATGGCCAGATTGATAAGGTTTTGCGTACCACCAGACTCTTCTACCGTTATCTTGAATGTCTAACTTAGTAATTCCTGCATTACCATAGCTAGTTGAATTTAGACCAAATACTTGTTCTGGTTGGACCATCTCGACGTTATCAGCATAATCATCAGCTTTTACAGATGAACTGGTCACACTTATTGAAAACCCTAAAACGAATATAGAAGCAATTATAGCGAAAATTCTTTTTAATTTCATAATATTCCTCCTAAAATAGGGTGATTGGTTGATTTTAATACGACTAAATTATATAATTAATTATCAAATAATGAAAGCGATAACACACATGGAGAATATGTTTCTTTTAAACATTAAAAATATTGCAGAGAAAAATAGTTATGTGATTGATGTGTATGATGATATTGTAACGATAATAATTACAAATCAGTTTAATTTTTTAAGTTTACATATTTTAAATTTATTCGGAAGCATAGGAATAAAATTTAAAATTGTAACAGGTTATAAAAATAATAAACTATTTGAAATACAAATTTCTCTCACAAACGATGAATTAAAAAAAGTAAATCAATTTTTAAGTAAATAATGTTTTGCTTATTTGATGAACAAAAGGACAATTAAGTATACCTTATTGTCCTTTTTGTTTTACCTTGGTTTTAAAGGATTTTCGAATAGGACAATAGAGTTAGGCAAAATAGAGGAGAAAAAATGGCAAAAATCGGTTATGCAAGAGTCAGTTCAGCCGATCAAAATCTAGATCGGCAGTTAAAACAATTAGATAACGTTGAAAAACTTTTTCAAGAGTCAATTAGTGGAGCAAGTAGAGAGCGCCCACAGTTGATTGCAATGCTGGATTATATTCGTGATGGTGATATAGTCGTTGTAACTGAATTAGAGCGACTAGGTAGAAATAATAAAGAATTAACTGAAGTTATGGATGAGATAAAATTAAAAGGAGCAACTTTAGAAGTTCTTAACCTTCCCACTCTTCGTGGGATTGAAGATGCTAATTTGAGACGTCTGTTGAATAATCTGATATTAGAACTATACAAGTATCAAGCACAAGCTGAAAGAGAGCGTATCAAAGAACGTCAAGCACAAGGAATTGCTATTGCTAAAGCCCAGGGTAAATATAAGGGACGTAAAGCATTATTCTCAGCTGATGACAGCAGATTGCAACATGCTTTTAGTTTGTTTCTTTCAGGAAAATCAGATAGAGATGTTGCAAAACTAACAGGAATTAATGAACGAACGTTTAGACGTTATCGAAAAAAGTTTGATATTCATAGATAGGCAATACTATCATATATAATGATATTTATAAATATATTTACAATTATATATATAAATATATTTACAATTATATATAAAAGTGCTATAATATATTTAGAAAGTGAAACGAGGTGTGATAAATGACAAGCATACAGGTAAAATTTGATGTGGTAAGTTCAATGAATCTAGAAAACTTACAAAGTTTGATTGAAACTATTTCAAGACGTTATCAATTAATTCATTTAGATTTAGCTGATTTTAATAAAACAATCAATGACTGTGAAATAACGCTTGTCATTTCCTCTCAAGATAATAACGTTAAAAATTTTAGTGATTTACAAGACTTGTTAAGAAAATGCCTAAAAAATACAAGTGAATTAGATCAAATTGAGGATGATTTTGATAATCAAAATATTAAAACACTTCAAGAAGCATGGAAAATAATTATCAATGATTTAGCAGAAAATATCATTGAATGGATTGAAGAAGAATTTGAAGGAGAATAAAAAATGAAAATTGAAATTTACAACACTAAGGAAACATTCAAATTGGTAGAAAGCTATGAACTATCTTCAAATGAATATTAGAACGTTAACGGAATGACGGAGCTAAGCGACTATATTATCAATCAAATCGAGAAAAAAATAGTTTTTGATAAAACATAAATATAAATATAATTATATTTATAACGATATATATAATTGTGTTTATAAATAGGTACGAATTTTAAAGGAGAAATCATATGAAAATTATTACATTTGCTGCTATCAAAGGTGGTGTAGGAAAAACAACTTTAGCCTATAATTATGCTGAATGGTTAGCTGAACAAAACTATCATGTACTTTTAATTGATTTAGATCATCAATGTAATCTAACTCAAACGTATGATGTTTTTGAAAGTGAGGGGACTGTTGCTAATATCTTTAAACGAAAAGGTGACGTTGCTATTCATCATCTTAAAGATAATATTGATTTAATCCCAGGTTATATTCGTTTAGATAGTCTTGAGAAAGAACTTGAAACTAAAAATTATAAAGATATGTTACTTTATATGTGGCTAGAAGACAATTATGAGCCTAAAAATCTTGGTAAATATGACTTCATTTTAATTGATTGTCATCCTGATTTCTCAACGGCAACACGTAATGCTGTCGTAGTAAGTCACGCTGTTTTAAGTCCTGTTGTTCCGTCAAAATTTGGCTATTCAGCAACATTTAATATTCAAGAACGTTTAGAAGAGTTTAAAGCTGAAACATTTGATTTTAAAACTCGTAAAAGTTATGTTACAGCCGATTTATACTTTTTAGGAAATATGATAAAGCACAACACTAATTCTTCAAGAGAACTTGTAAAACAACTTCAAGACAATGATAATGTTTTATCAACTATCCCTTACAAAGAATTGTTCAATCGCTCAACACTAGACAAAGTGTCTCTTTCAGAGATGAAAGAAGATAAAGTACTATATCAAAAACATAAAAAATTCTTTGACAACATGGACTGTACATTCAGAACAATTACTGATAAAATATCAATATAAATATATTTGTATTGGTATTTATAATTATATTTATAAATATAATTATATTGAGTATAAAGGAGAGAAATATGGCATTTGATAATAACCAAGAAAAAATTAGCAAACTTCTAAAATCAACTGACACCACAACTAAAAATAATACTAATTCAAATTTTGAGTTTGAAAGAACTAAGCAGTTTATGTTTTCGTTACAACCATCTGTACGAGAAAAAATAACACAAATTGCTCATAATCGCGGTTATCGATCTGCATCATCATTTCTAAATGATTATTTTAAAAATTTTGAATTGTAAAAAATAATTTTATTTATAGTTATATATAAGTAGATACATAATCATAAATATAAATATAATTATAATTATATTTATATTTAAAATTATAGATATAAATATATTGCTATTGCCTTTTAAGCTAGTAGAATTTCTACTAGCTTTTTAGCATTATAGATAGGGGAGATTTATGGACTTTAACGAAAGAGAATTATTTAAAAAATTTCAGTTAGATAATATCAATACTTTTAAAAAGTATTTGCAAGATTATGATGCTTCAGTAGCTGCTTCAATGCGAGCAGCAGGTTATAAATTAAAAAACCAATCTAGCCGTACAGTGCTTTTTACCTTTGGAGAGGTTACAATTACCAGAAATCGCTGGTATAAGAATGGTAAATGTAAAATCCCCGTTGATGAAAAATTAGGTTTAAAACCTTATGAACGTATATCATCTGAACTGTTATACCAGATTATTTACCTTTCAACGCTACTTCCTTATCGTAAAATTGAAGAGGTTTTTGAGCTTTTATTACAAAGTTTAGTATCAAAAGATACAGTACAGAAAGCTGTTAAATTAGCAACAAAAATCTTGAAAGAAAAAGCTGATTATAAAAAAATCAAAGAGGAGTCATCTATTCAAAAAATAAAAGCCCCCAAAATCTACCTTGAGGGCGATGGCGTTATGCTTAAAACGACTGACAGAAATAATGATTTTCAGAGTACTGACTTTTCACATTTTGTTGTTCATACAGGTAGTTATAAGGAGTCTTCAAAGAGAACTTGTTTAAAAAATAAAAAAGAATTCATATCTCAACACAATTCTAAGGCAAGAGAACAGGTACTTGATTATCTGTTTAATCATTTTGAAATTACGGATCAAACTGTTTTGATTTGCAATTCTGACGGTGGTAGAGGATATAGTCCACAACTGTTTCAAGAAATAGGTAAAGCACTGGGAATAAAAAAGATTGAATATTTCTTAGATGCTTATCATGTCAATGATCGAATTAAAAAATTATTTTCTAGATTTTCAAATGAACTAACCGAAAAAGCTTTTGAAGCTTTGAAAAATCATAGTAGAAAAAAGTTGGAAATACTTTTTGATACAGCCGAGAGTTTTCTAGAAAATCAAGATGAAATTAATGAGTTAAATAATCAAAAGAAAAAATTTTTGAGACAATTTCCTTTTATGAAATCTCCAAAATTAAGAAATATTGATGTTGATAGCATTGGAATAATGGAATCGCAGCACCGAAAAATTACATATCGAATGAAAAATCGTGGAATGTATTGGTCAAGAACAGGTGCTGAAACGATGAGTAAACTAATTATTTGTAATGCTGAAAATAATTTGAGAAACTTAATTTTAGGAGATTGGAGAAAAGACTATGAAAAAATAAATATTCATCACGGTTCGGCTGACCAATGGGTCAGAAACACAAAACGTAAAGGTTTTTGGAGACCTGAAATCGAATTAAAAAATACAAATATCCGAAATCGTGTGAGAAGTATTAAAAAGTATTAGGATACTAAAAATTAAAATTCTGAGAATTTGTGTATCAAGTAAAAATTTGATATAGCAAGAGTTTGTTTCTATATAATATCGCTAAAAAAGTTTTTATTTTTAGCTTTTTTGTGCTGCTTTTCTTTGCATTTTTCTGAAAATTTTGTTATAATATAATTATAGAAAATCAAAAAAGGAGCAGAAGCGGGAACTTCTACTCCGCCGATTAAGACAAATCTACACTTTGCTTAATCAGTCTGAAGTTATTGTAACACGAAAAAACCAATAAAGTCAAGACTGAAGCAAGGAAACCTTTGTTTCGGTATTTTTTTGAAAAAAATTATACAGAGAAATCTCTTGACTTATAGGGTTATTGGCATTTCTCAAAAAAATATACACATTCGTGTCAAGTTTTTTTCTTGACACCTTATCTTTTTATGATATAATAAATTAAGTGAGTTAGTAGCAGAGCTATTAACCTAAACAAAAAAATAGAAAAGAGACTTTATACTAATGGCAGTAAAAATCCGTTTAACTCGTATGGGTTCTAAGAAAAAACCTTTCTACCGTATCAACGTAGCTGATTCACGTGCTCCACGTGATGGTCGTTTCATCGAAACAGTTGGTACTTACAACCCACTTGTAGCTGAAAACCAAGTAACACTTAAAGAAGAACGTGTTCTTGAATGGTTGTCTAAAGGTGCTCAACCTTCAGATACAGTTCGTAACATCCTTTCTAAACAAGGCGTTATGAAAAAATTCCACGATTCAAAATTCTCAAAATAATAGAGTAACAAAAGCCTATGGATACCATTGAAAATCTTATTATCGCTATTGTGAAACCTTTGATTTCACAACCAGATAATCTTACCATTAAAATTGAAGATACACCTGAGTTTTTAGAATATCATCTGGATTTGGATGCACAGGACATCGGTCGTGTTATCGGTAAAAAAGGTCGTACCATTACAGCGATAAGATCGATTGTCTATTCGGTACCAACTCAAGGTAAAAAAGTAAGACTCGTTATTGACGAAAAAGGAGAAGAGTAGTGTTATGCTACTCTTTTTCTTTTTGCAAATGTCAAGTATCCTGAAGAAATTGAAAAAAGTTTCAAAAAAGTATTGCCAAAGTGCCTCAATCATGATAGAATATATCTTGTCTTGATTTGAGAGATAACTTTTGAGAGTTGTTGTGCAAGTCAGATTATCGCAGTTTAAAAAACTTTTTGAAAAAACTTCAAAAAAAGGGTTGACAAATAAAGTTGATTGCGATAGAATAGATTATGTTGCTTATGGGGTATAGCCAAGCGGTAAGGCAAGGGACTTTGACTCCCTCATGCGTTGGTTCGAATCCAGCTACCCCAGTAAACCGTATTGGTTTTATTAATATGGTCCGTTGGTCAAGGGGTTAAGACACCGCCTTTTCACGGCGGTAACACGGGTTCGAATCCCGTACGGACTATCTTGACCAGTTGCAGTAGGGCAGCTGGTTTTTTCTTTACTATTTTTATGGTAAAATGATAAAGACTAAGTTATGTGGAGTGAAAATGAATTACTATAATGTTGGAAGAATTGTCAACACACAAGGTCTTCAAGGTGAGATGCGTGTTTTGTCAGTTACAGATTTTGCTGAAGAACGTTTTAAAAAAGGTTCAAAACTAGCTGTTTTTGATGATAAGGATCGTTTTCTGCTTGATGTAGAAATTGCAAGCCATCGCAAACAAAAGAATTTTGACATCATCAAATTCAAAGGTATGTATCATATCAATGATATCGAAAAATATAAAGGGTGCTCATTGAAGGTTGCTGAAGAAAATCTTTCAGAACTTGAAGATGGTGAATTTTACTATCATGAAATCATTGGACTTGATGTTTATGAAAATGATGTTTTAATTGGGCAAATTAAAGAAATTCTTCAACCAGGTGCTAATGATGTTTGGGTTGTCAAACGTAAAGGAAAACGCGATTTGCTATTGCCGTACATTCCACCAGTTGTTTTGAATGTTGACGTTGCAGGTAATCGTGTTGATGTAGATGTATTGGAAGGACTTGACGATGAAGATTGATATCTTGACACTCTTTCCAGAAATGTTTGCACCGCTTGAACACTCAATTGTTGGAAAAGCAACTGAAAAAGGCTTGCTTGACATTAATTACCACAATTTCCGTGATAATGCTGAAAAAGCTCGTCATGTTGATGATGAACCTTATGGTGGCGGTCAAGGAATGTTACTTCGTGCGCAGCCTATTTTTGATACGATTGACAAAATTAACGCTAAAAAACCCCGTGTGATTCTTTTGGATCCTGCAGGTCGTAAATTTGACCAAAGCTATGCAGAGGAGCTTTCACAAGAAGAAGAGTTAATCTTTATCTGTGGTCATTATGAAGGCTATGATGAGCGTATCAAGACGTTAGTGACAGATGAGATTTCACTTGGCGATTTTGTTTTAACGGGTGGTGAGCTGGCAGCGATGACGATTGTTGATGCGACAGTTCGCTTGATTCCAAATGTTCTTGGGAAGGAAGCAAGTCATCAAGATGATTCATTTTCATCTGGTTTGTTAGAATTTCCTCAGTACACTCGTCCATATGACTTTCGTGGTATGAAAGTGCCTGATGTCTTGATGAGTGGTCACCATGAGAATATTCGTAAGTGGCGAATTGAACAAAGCCTTCGCAAAACATTGGATCGTCGACCTGATTTGTTGGAAAACTATACCTTTACGAAGGAAGAAGAGGCCATTTTCCGTAAGATTCTAAAGGACAGAGACGCGAAAAAATAGAATATGTGATATAATAAAGGACATGCGGCTGTATGTCTTTTTATTTTTGTGGAGGTTTTATGCGAACAAAAGATGTTGTAGTGCTTTCTTACCAAGAAAGTTGGAAAGACGATTTTGAGCAAATCTCAAAAGAGTTACAAGAAGCTGCAGGGAAGCTAATACTTCGAATTGAACATGTCGGTAGTACTTCCGTTCAAGGACTTTCGGCAAAGCCAATTATTGATATTGATCTTGTTGTTTCAGATGATACAGATTTAACTGAAGTGATTGATAGTTTGTCAAAAATTGGTTATGTTCATGAAGGAAATTTAGGGATAGAAGGAAGAGAGGCTTTTGCTTATTCTGGCAAAGAGCACTTGCAACTTCATCATCTCTATGTCTGCCCTGAAAGTTCGTGTGAGTTAAAACGTCATCTTGCTTTTCGAGATTATTTACGCTGTCATCCAGAAGCTGTTCAGGTTTATGGTGAAGTAAAAGAGAAAGCAGCGCAGCTATTTCCTAAAGATATCGATAGCTATATAGCCTATAAATCAACTATTATTGAACAAATATATAAGGAGATGGAAATTTAAATGTCAGAAAATCGTGAAATCTATGACATTACTATCATTGGTGGTGGACCTGTTGGTCTGTTTGCAGCATTTTATGCTGGTTTGCGTGGAGTTTCAGTGAAAATCATTGAAAGCTTATCTGAACTTGGTGGCCAACCTGCAGTTCTTTATCCTGAAAAAATGGTTTACGACGTTGCTGGTTTCCCAGGAATCACAGCAGCAGATTTGACTGAAAATCTTATTAAACAATTGGATCGTTTTAAAGAAAACACAGCTATTTGCCTTAAAGAGGAAGTTAAAACTTTTGAAAAAGATGGTGACATCTTCACTATCGACACAAATAAAGGACAACATTTTTCACGTGCGATTGTGATTGCTTGTGGTAATGGCGCGTTTGCTCCTCGTACACTTGGTCTAGAAGGCGAAGAATTATACGCAGATAATAACCTTTTCTACAACGTTCACAAACTTGATCAATTTGCTGGTAAGGATGTTGTTATTTGTGGTGGAGGAGACTCAGCAGTTGACTGGGCAAACCACTTGGATGGTTTGGCTAAAAGTGTCACAATCGTACACCGTCGTGATGCTTTCCGAGCTCATGAACACAGTGTTGAAGTGTTGAAAAATTCAAATGTCAATATTTTGACACCTTATGTACCATACGAACTCTCAGGTGATGGCCAATTTGCTAAGAGCTTAACAGTTCAAAAGGTGAAATCAGATGAGACAGTAGAGTTACCGCTTGATGCATTGATTGTAAGCTTTGGTTTTTCAACTTCAAATAAAAACCTAAAAAACTGGAATGTTGATTACAAACGTTCAAGTATTACAGTTTCACCATTGTTTGAAACAAGTCAACCAGGTGTCTATGCAATCGGTGATGCAGCTGATTACGAAGGAAAAGTTGATTTGATTGCAACTGGTTTTGGTGAAGCACCAACAGCTATTAACCAAGCTATTAAATACATTTTCCCTGATCGTGATAATCGAGTTGTTCACTCAACATCATTAATTAATGAATAATAAAAAAGCCTTGTAAGACAGTGAATTCCACTTATTTTACAAGGCTTTTTCTGAAATCAAAAATTCATTTTCTGAAATTGACGTTTTTGCAGAAAAATGATAGAATTTGAGAGAGAGTGCTTGACATTGATTGGAAATGTAGTATAATTTTATCTGTAAACGATTTCAATGGAGGTGATGAGGATTCTAAAGTCTAAACGAAAACAATTAATCATGCAGAAATTGTCTCATGATAAATTTGTTCGGCTGGATGACTTAGTTAGCCTGCTAGATACCTCTGAATCCACTGTTCGAAGGGATTTAGACGAGCTTGAAAGTGAGCGAAAACTTCACCGAGTTCATGGTGGAGCTGAACTTCCTCACTCGCTCCAAGAGGAATTTACCAATCAGCAAAAATCTATCAAAAACATTCAAGAAAAAAAGCTAGTTGCTCAAAAAGCAGCAGAAATGATTTCAAGTGATGAAGTTATTTTTGTGGATGCAGGAACAACCAACGAATTATTATTAGGCTATTTAAATCAGGATAATTTAACGGTTGTAACGAATTCAATTCACCACGCTGCTAAGTTGGTTGATAAAAACGTCAAGACCATCATTATTGGTGGTCATGTAAAAAAATCAACTGATGCAAGTATCGGAGTAGCAGCTTACGATCAAATTCGACAGTTGAATTTTGATAAGGCTTTCTTAGGTATTAATGGAATTGATGAAAAATTCCTAACAACACCTGACGTAGAGGAAGCGGTTATTAAAAGGACAGTTATCGAGAATGCCAGAAAGACTTATGTAGTCACTGACTCATCAAAGATTGGTCGTGTTTCTTTTGC
>JGI24707J26582_10000183_pt1 | contig 45256 bp, 52 predicted proteins | sample BioPla1DNA1_FD_26582 | JGI IMG/M metagenome (IMG submission 26582)
ATTCCCGAACACAGAGTTCAGATATTGAAGCATAAGTAGCATATTAGAATATTCAGGTAAATATAATAAATTAGTAGTTAGAAATTAGAAGTTAGAAATTAGAAATCTCTAACCTCTCGGTATTTAAATATCTGTCATAAGAATGGTTTGGAGGTTATGGTATGAAAAGAAAGCAAATTGTTGTACTGGGACTAGTTTTAGTAATAATTTCAGTGGGGATACTCCAGTACAACTACAATACCTCAGGGCAAGCGAGCAAAGAATACGGGGATGACCTCGACCTTGTGCAGGGAACAGGCCTTGAAGATATACCCGGGGCAGCAGTATATGTTGACAACACTGAAGGTGATTTGCTTGATGATGTACTAGCTCAACAGGAAACCTCAGGTTTTTTTGCCGAAGCTCGCATAAATAGAAATAAAGAACGAAGCAAGCAAAAGGATGAATTGAAATCTCTTGCTATGGATGTAGATGGAGACAGCGTGTCAGCATCCACCACAAATGATACTTCTTTGGATGCACAGACGCAGCTGCTTAATTTGATAAGAAGGTCTGAATTAGAGAGCACAATAGAGACTCTGATAAAGCAAAGGGGATTTGAGGATGCCCTTGCATATATGAGCGAAACCGACAGTATTGATGTTATGGTAAAGGCACCAAGTCTGACAGAACAGGAAGTAGCGCAAATAACTGATATAGTTACCCGCCATGCAGATGTGAGTATGGACAAAATAACGGTTAAGAGTGTTAATTAAAGGGGTTATTACATAAAACTATAACATGTGATGAGGTTTTCTTAAATTAAGGTTTAGAAAGCCTCTTGTTTTTTGTTCATCATGAAATCAATAATCAGTAATCAGGCATAAAAAGCAAAAACGTACCTTAGGTACGTTTCAATTGTATGCTTAAGTTTATCATTTTCTTATTTTGCTGAAATAGCATTGTACGCCTTTTGAAGCTGTGATTTTTTTCTGGAGGCAGTATTCTTATGAAGAATGTTTTTAGAAGCCGCTTGATCAACTTTCTTCATAGCAAATTTGAGCATTTCCTCACATTCAGGAGAATTTGCGTTAATGGCCTCGTCATAATTACGGATAGTGGTCCTTAGCTCAGACTTCTTCATGCGATTTTGCAAATTTTTACTGCTATTTGTTTTTACTCTCTTTATTGCAGATTTTGTATTTGCCATAGTATTCACCTCCCATTAGTTTTGTACAACAAACATAATAATAGCACGAAGAACTTGGCTTTGCAAGAAAATTTAATTGATTTTCTCATTCCTTTTGATAATTGCCACACTGGACAAGGAGAATTGGTTATAATATCATTAAGTTCATAAAGAATGAATTAGATTAGCTTTATCAGGAGTGTAAATTATGCAGAAAAAAGGTACTATACTTAGTGGCATGAGGCCGACGGGAGCTCTTCATCTAGGAAACTATTTTGGAGCGCTAGAAAACTGGGTCCGTCTTCAGGACGAATATAATTGTTTTTTCTTTGTAGCAGATTACCATGCCTTGACAACAGGCTATGATGATACAGAGTATTATAAGGATAATATCACCAACCTTTTGGTGGATTGGCTTGCAGCAGGACTCGACCCCGAAAAGTGTACATTCTTTTTGCAAAGCTCAATAAAAGAGCACGCCGAGCTTCACCTGCTATTCTCAATGAACCTGCCATTATCCTGGCTGTATAGATGTCCAACCTATAAGGATCAGCTTAACCAGCTAAAGGAGAAGAACATTACTACCTATGGCTTTTTAGGATATCCCTGTCTTATGGCTACAGATATTTTAATGTATAAGGCTGATTATGTTCCAGTTGGAGAGGACCAACTTCCTCATATTGAAATGACCAGAGAAATTGCCAGAAGGTTTAACTATCTGTATAATTCCGAGGTCTTCCCAGAGCCGCAGCCATTATTAACCAAGGCTAAGGTCTTGCCGGGACTCGATGGAAGGAAGATGAGCAAAAGTTATAACAATACTATTGCCTTATCTGACAGCCCTGAAGTAGTCAGAAAGAAGATTATGAGCATGGTAACCGATCCTGAACGCATTCGCAAAACAGATCCGGGGCATCCTGAGGTTTGCTCGGTATTTTCTTATCATAAGCTGTTTTCAGAGGGGCAGATTACGGAAATTGAGCAAGACTGCCGAAAAGGGGAAATCGGTTGTGTAGCCTGCAAGAAAAAATTAGCTGATAGTGTTGCTGAGCTGATGACTCCTCTTTATGAAAGAAGACAGGAATGGCTAAAACATACCGATGATATAAAAGACATTATTACTGAAGGAAATAAAAAGGCCAGAGTAATCGCCGAAAAGACAATGGATGAGGTTCGCAAGGTCATGAGAATTGACTGGATTTAAGGTGATATTATGAAAAGCGCTTTAACCGATGCATGTACCTTAAAGCTTGAAAACTTTGAAGGCCCCTTTGATTTATTGTTCTATCTTATTGAAAAGGATAAGATAGATATATATGATATCCCTATTTCTCAGATAACAGATCAATATTTGGATTATTTAAGGGCCATGCAGGAACTTGACCTGGACATAGCATCTGAATTTTTGGTTATGGCGTCAACGCTTCTTCATATTAAATCCAGATTACTTTTACCTAGCAAAGAATCCTTACTGGAAGGAGAAGCTGAGGATCCGCGAGAGGAGCTTATTATCAAACTTCTTGAATACAAGAAGTATAAGGAGTATTCTAGGGTCTTGGCATCGAGGGATGAAAAATGGAAGGGGGCCCATTATAAGCTGCCAGAGATAATTCCCGATATTATTGCCCCTGACGAGCTTGAACTATCGCCATTAACATTAAGGGACTACATGGCTGATGCTCTTAAAAGATACAAGGATAAGCAGGATGATGTATCTAAAAGAATGGCGAGAATTCTTGACCATGAAAAGGTTTCCTTGAGAGCAAAGATTAAGGAGCTTCTTACCTCTTTAAAAAAGGGTGTAAAACTATGCTTTTCGAAATGCTATAATACAAAGGAAAAGAGCCGGTTGGAGGTTGCCACGGGTTTTTTGGCAACACTTGAAATTGTAAGGGTTGGCAAGGCCGAAATTGATCAACCTGTTGCTTTTGGTGAGATATATATTACACCTAAAAGCGTGCAAAAAGACATAGATTCTGTAACTTAACATGGAATGGGGATTAGCATATGGACTCGATACAAAAAATTGAGATGATCATTGAAGCTTTACTCTTCGCTTCGGGTGACTCTTTGCCCATAGAAAAGATTGCTGAGATAATTGAAAATGATAAGAAAACAACTAAGGCAATCATGTCAAATTTGATGTATAAATTCCAGAATGCGAGTCGGGGTATAATCATAAGGGAAATTGGCGGAGCCTACCAACTTTGCACAAGGCCTGAACTGGATGAGCATATCCAGCAGTTAGGAACTGTAAGAAAAAAGCAGGGACTAACTCCGCAGGCTTATGAAACCCTTGCTATTATTGCTTATAACCAGCCAGTGACGAGGGCATATATTGAGCAGATAAGGGGAGTAAACAGCGACGGTGTTTTACTGACGCTAACCGACCGAAATCTCATTCAGGAGGTTGGAAGGGACAACACTCCCGGAAAACCTAAACTATACGGAACAACCGAAGAATTCTTAAGAGCCTTTGGCTTTTCTTCAATTAAAGAGCTTCCTCCATTGGAAATGAACGAAATTCCTGAGGTATATGAAAATGTTCCTCTAGACTAAAAAATCTTGGAATAAATTACTATAGACCGGAAACTATATTTAATGNGGAGGTACTGATTGTGTTTCTGGTCTTATTAATTTTTGCCATTTTAATAGTTGTTTTATTGAACCTGAAGCTATCTTTAATGATATTGGTTTCAATAGATGAAAAAGGATTCCATCTTAATATCAAGGTTATGCTTTATAAAATATTAACCTTATATTCTTGGCGGCTTGAAGAAGGTGGATTAAGCTTTCTCCTTAAAAAGAAAAAGGATGTCCCGGAAAAGAAAAAAAAGAAAAAGGGACTACTGGCAGCAGTAACAAAAATGTTTTTTTCTACCGATACCTATAATCATTTGAAGAAAAACTTAGAGGTATTTGATTTATCAGTAACTGGCAGATTAGCTACAAAAAATGCTGCAGTTACAGCTCAGCTTTTTGGGGGAATCTGGTCTATACTGGGAATGCTTATTCCAATAATTCCACAAAAACATTTTATCTTTGATTTCTATCCCGATTTTCAAAAAGAAAAATCTGATTTTCATATTTCCTGTATATTAAGGGTTCGAATCATCCATATTATAGTTTTGATAGTGAATTATTTGAAAGAAAAAATAGGGAAAGGAAGAGAAGTAAACTATGGGACAGCATCCAATTGAAGAACTTATGAAAACAGCTATGGAAAGTATTAAGGATATGGTAGATGTTAACACCATTGTTGGTGATGCGGTTCAAACCATTGACGGGACNGTTATTATTCCGGTCTCTAAGGTCGCTTTCGGATTTGCAGCTGGTGGTGGTGAATACTGTCAGAAAAATAAAAATGAAAACCCTGGCTTTCCCTTCGCAGGGGGGAGTGGTGCAGGTGTAAGCATTAATCCTATAGCATTTTTGGTAGTTGGAAGAAATAACACTATTAAAATGATTCCAACGTCGCCACATGCTGCTTTGGATCGTGCTTTGGATAACATCCCCAATCTGATTGAGCAAATCAAAAAGGCNCTGGAGCCAGGTAATAAGAAGGATAAGAACAGAGACGAAAAAGAATCCGATACAGAAGGGCAAAAAGGCGAATCGATTAAAGCTGCTTTAGATGATGAGAACGACAATAGCTTTTAAGAAAGCAAATGAAGTGCACGAAAAAGGGGCTATACGATTCCTCGATACAGCCCCTTTTTTATGATACTAGCTTAATTATTGGTTTTTGTTGTTGTTTGTATCATACTGAGGATACTGATTACCGGTGTAGGTCTGGAAAACTTTCTTAACGATGTTACCGCCGATTGTTCCGGCTTCACGAGAAGTCAAATCACCATTGTAACCTTGCTTCAAGTTAATACCAAGCTGTCCAGCGATCTCATATTTCATATTATCAAACTGGGTCTTGCTTCTTGAATTGTTGTTTGCCATTTTCTCACCTCCTCAATGCTTATTATGCCTAGCCATTCTTTCTTTATAAGTAGAAAGTTTTGGTGTGTAAGAATTCTTAAAAACACATAAATAACTGCAATTATTCAATTATATTTCGCTTCGAAAATGCTTATCGTTATTATTTGACAATATTCCTGAAAATATGAGAAAATAAAGTAGAAGAAACATATCCTTTGCGGAACTTTTGTTGTATCTATCAATATATTGTGGTATATTCATAGGTAGATACATATTTTTGGTACCTATTTAGACGAAAGAAAAAGATTGCATTCTGCAATTTATAAGGAGATGATAGCATGCCATCTAAACTACTCTTTCCAAATAGCAATGTTGAACGTGCTCTTGATGCTGCATGGCTAAGAAACAATGTCATTTCCCAAAACATTGCCAATGTTGATACTCCCGGATATAAAAGAAAAGTAGTTCGATTCGAAGAGTTTTTGAACAATGAAATGAAAACCGGGAAAATAAACAGTGGCCAATCTAAGATTTATCCAGATGGGATAAGTGTTACAGAGGACCCTTCATCCTCATCCTACAGAAGCGACGGAAATAATGTAGATATAGAACATGAAATGGCTTTATTAGCGGCCAATAATTTACGATATAATACCCTGATCCAGAGAATAAACGGAAACTTCTCAAAACTTAAGAATGTTATTCGAGGAGGTAGATGATAATGGGCCTGTTTGACTCGTTTAATATCAGTGCATCGGCACTGACGGCGCAGCGCCTTCGGATGGATATAATATCGCAGAATATAGCTAATGTTAACACCACCCGTACTGAGGATGGAACTCCCTATAGAAGAAAAACGGTTGTATTTCAGGAAAAGGAAGCCGACATACCATTTTCACAATATTTATCCGAACAAAGTAAGAGTCGTTATCTTGCTGGTGGAGGAGTGAGGGTTACTGGTATTGTAGAAGATCCAACCCCCTTTAAGGAGGTTTATGACCCAAGCCATCCCGACGCGGATGAAAACGGAATAGTGCAAATGCCCAATGTTGAGATTGTAACTGAAATGGTTAATATGATTTCTGCATCAAGAGCCTATGAGGCAAATGTAACGGCATTGAATGCTTCTAAATCAATGGCTACCAAGGCTCTTGAAATAGGCAGATAATAGCAGGATAGACAAAGGAGGCGTTAGTAAATGGCCATACAAAGTATTAATTTAATTAATAATAAAGTACTAACGGAGGCTCCTTCAAAAGCTGTTAACGGTGCAAGTGATAATATTAATTTTAAAGACCTTTTACTTGATGCACTTAATAATGTTAATACGTTAGAGCGGGAGTCTGATAAAATGACCGAGGATTTTATAGCCGGGCGAACCGATGATATTCACTCGGTTTTAATTGCGGCTGAAAAAGCCTCTGTGTCACTACAGTTTATTACTGAAGTGAGAAACAAGGTTATGGAAGCCTACCAGGAAATTATGAGAATGCAGATTTAATCGGATATATCATACTAAAGAAAAGGCATGAGGTACTTTAGAGGAACCTTTATCGGGAGGGTTAGATTATGCCGGAAGGAATAAAGAAGCTATGGGAAAAATTTAAGACTTTTTGGAATGATCTTGAAAAAGGTCAAAAAATAAGAATTTTTACCTTACTGGGAGTTGTACTTGCAGCAATAGTAATTACCGTAGCACTATCATTAAGAGTTGAATATGTTCCGCTTTTCGACACATCTCAAGAGGTTAATCTACAACCTGTTGTTAATTATCTCACAGAGAATAATATTGCCTTTAAAAAGGGAGAAAACCAGATATATGTTGATAGCAAGCTCAAAAGAGATATTGAGTTTGATTTAAGCACCCAGGGCCTGGTATCGCCCGAGATTACCTTTGCTGACACCTGGGACAAATTATCACTTACAGCTACTGAAAGCGACAAGGAAAATCTTTGGAAAAATTACTTAACAAATGATTTGGTATATAAGCTAAAGAAATTTGAAAATATTGAAAATGCGACAGTGCAGTATTCAAANCCTGAAAAGACCTATTGGGTAAAATCTGATCAGGAAGACAAGGGTAGTGCCTATGTTATGTTAAAAACAAAAAAAGCCCTTACGCCTGATCAGGTTGATGCGGCGGCAAAGGTAGTAGCTGCATCCTTAGGCATCCCTGCTGACAGAATTACAATAGTTGATCATAATCTTAATCCACTTTCCAGAGATTATAGTCAAAGCGATATGCTTAAGGCCGGCACTCAAGATGAAATGCGCCGTCAACGCCAGCTTGAACTGGAGAATAAAGTATATGATTTCTTTAAAGTAGGAATTGCTCAAAATGAATTTTTTGATACCATGAGTGTTTCAGCTCATGTTGTACTGGATTTCGACACATATAAAAGTTCATCAGTTACATATGAGCGCCCAGTCGAAGATGAGGATGCTGTGCTTTCTGAAGAATCATTATATGAATCATTAACCGATGGGGATATGGGTGATATTCCCGGCACAGACACTAATCCGCAGGGAACCACCTCGTATCAATGGGGCGAAGAAGGTAACGGGAAATATATTAAAGAGCATACCGTCAGAGAAAATCTGTATAATCAGAAAAACGCAGAGGAAGAGAAGGCAGTAGGAAAGCTTATTGCCGGTCAATCTACCATGTCCATTTCTCTCTGGTATGGAAACAGAATTGAAAATGATTCAGGTCTTACTTCGGATTATTTGCAGCAGGTCAGACAATCGGCCGCTTCTGCTACCGGGGTTCCGATAGAGAATATAACAATAAGNGTACAAAAAATTGCACCAGAGCCTATAGCAGAGGTTACTTTTGCTGATACGGCCTCTGAGATTTTTAATCAATATGGTTTTTATGCTTTAATGCTTATACTGTTAATTGTAATGATAATTACGGCGCTTCCAAGAAAGAAGACTGGTAGTGTTGAGGCAGTGGCATTAGAAGCGGCAGCAGCTACAACAGGAGGCGCAGCACAGCCCTTTGAGGAAATTGATGAAATAGCTGATATTAATGTTCAGGAACAGTCTGAGATTAAGAAGCAAATAGATAAGTTTGTAAAGCAAAATCCTGATTCAGTAGCTCAATTATTAAGGAACTGGATTGNTGAAGATTGGGACTAGTTTTTAGCACAGATCCAAAGGCGGGTGAAGCTAATGACATATAGAGCAGATATGGTAAGAGAGATGTCGGGTAGAGAAAAGGCAGCTATGCTCCTTATTATATTGGGCCCGGAAAGTTCTGCATCAATTTTNAAGCATTTGAAGGAAGAGGAAATTGAACAGCTAACACTGGAGATTGCAAATATTAGAACGGTTTCACCGGCAGAACGAGAAAATGTGTTAAATGAGTTTTATCAGTTATGCCTTGCCCAGCAGTATATTACTGAGGGAGGTATAGGATATGCTAAGGATATTCTGGAAAAAGCTGTGGGCACAGAAAAGACTATGGAGATAATTAATAAGCTTACTGTGTCACTNCAAGTCCGGCCCTTCGACTTTGTCAGGAAGGCTGATCCTTCACAGGTGTTAAACTTTATTCAAAGCGAGCATCCTCAAACCATAGCACTTATATTGGCTTATTTGAAGCCCCATCAATCGGCGGCAATTCTGTCAGCACTCCCGCAGGATAAACAGGCTGATGTAGCAAAAAGAATTGCTCAGATGGACAGAACTTCTCCGGAAATAATTAAAGAGGTTGAAAGGGTACTTGAGAAGAAGCTCTCTACCCTTGTAACAGAGGATTTTACAGCCGTTGGTGGAATCCAAGCTATTGTTGAGGTCTTGAATGCAGTTGACAGAGGAACTGAAAAATATATTATGGATTCTCTTGAAATTGAAGATACTGATCTGGCTGAAGAAATCAGGAAAAGGATGTTTGTATTTGAAGATATTCTTCAGCTTGATAACCGTTCAGTTCAGCGCTTCCTCCATGAGGTGGACAACAGTCAGCTTGCTCTTGCCCTCAAAGGATCTACCGAAGAAGTTCAAGCTCATATTTACAATAATATGTCCAAGCGTCTGGCAGAGATGATAAAAGAGGATATCGAATACATGGGACCTGTTCGCCTGAAGGATGTAGAAGAGGCGCAGCAGAAGATAGTAAATGTAATAAGAAAACTGGAGGATGCCGGCGAAATAATTATTTCAAGGGGCGGAGGAGACGAAATAGTTGTATAGCAATAAATATGGATATGGTGTATATAAGCGTAATCAAGTTAATCTAGGCGCACCATATAAGCCGCCTAAAATGACCGAATCGATAGTTGAGGAAGTTTTTAACGAAGCTGCGGCGNCATCAGAGGCCGATCCGGACATGGACCTTAAAATTGGCCAGGATATCGTGCATAAGGCCAAGAGTGAAGCGGCTCTAATCAAGCATGAGGCTGAGCAGGAGGCTGAAAGTATTATAAACGAGGCCAAAGAAAAAAGTGAGGCAATGCTTGCAGAAGTTCTTCAGGAGGCTAAGGAAGAAGGTTATCGCCACGGTGAAGAACTGGCCCAACAACATTATAGTGATCTTCTGGCAGAAGCTCAGGACTTCAAAGAGCGAAGTGAGCGAGAGTATCAAGAGACTATAGCTTCCTTTGAAAATAATATAATAGAGCTGGTGNTGGAAATCTCTGAAAAGGTCATAGGGAAGCTAGTTGAAGAAAATAAGGATATTGTTTTAGATATTGTAAAGGATACAATTAATTCATGTAGCAACAGAGAAAACATTACTCTGATAGTATCTTCCGAGGATTATGATGTTGTAGTTGAGAATCAGGAATTATTAAAATCCTCTGTTAAAGGAATACACAAGCTGGAACTTAGAGAGGATAAATCATTGAAAAAAGGCTCATGCATTATTGATACTAATTTTGGTTCGGTTGAAGGCAGCTATGATGTCCGTTTGGAAAGTATACGAAAAGCATTTTTTGAATTAATAGGCGAAAACGGCCAAGAAGACGGAAAAGATGATGAATAATNTAAATCTGGACAAATATCATAGACTATTAAAATCCCGCAGCTTTGTCCGTTATACGGGCAAGGTAACCAAGGTAGTTGGCCTTACCATAGAGGCTGAGGGCCCCGAGACACATGTCGGGGCCTTATGTCATATTGTTTCCCAGCAGAAGGAACCTATTCTTGCTGAGGTAGTGGGCTTCAGGGATAACAATGTTCTGTTAATGCCCATCGGAGACATGTCCGGTATTGGTCCGGGCAACAGGGTAATTGCTACTAACAGCGAATTACAGGTTGGAGTAGGACCNAAGCTTTTAGGAAGAGTTCTGGATGGCTTAGGCAACCCTATGGATGGCAAGGGGCCAATAGAGGTTGAGAAGTATTATCCCGTAAACAACACTCCTCCAAATCCAATAAAACGCCCCAGGATTAATCAGGTTCTACCGTTGGGGGTAAAGTGCATAGATGGTCTTACCACAGTAGGAAAGGGCCAGAGACTTGGTATCTTTGCCGGAAGTGGCGTGGGGAAAAGTACACTCATAGGTATGATAGCCAGAAATACAAAAGCTGATATAAATGTCATCGCTCTTATTGGAGAGCGTGGTCGTGAGGTTCGAGACTTTCTTGAAAGAGATTTGGGTGAGGAGGGTCTGAAACGCTCGGTGGTTGTTATAGCAACATCGGATCAACCTGCTCTTATCCGCCTAAAAGGTGCCTCGGTGGCAACCGCAATTGCTGAATACTTTAGAGACTGTGGTAATGATGTACTTCTTTTAATGGATTCATTGACGCGTTTTTCTATGGCTCAAAGAGAGATTGGTTTAGCTACGGGAGAGCCTCCTGTAACAAGAGGGTATACCCCTTCTGTTTATGCGGCCATGCCAAAGCTTTTAGAACGTTCAGGCACATCGGATAAGGGTTCNATAACAGGACTATATACGGTTCTTGTTGATGGAGATGATATGAACGAACCCATAACAGATACTGCACGTGGAATATTGGACGGACATATAGTGCTTTCCAGACAGCTAGCCCATAGAAACCACTATCCCGCAATAGATGTTCTTGCATCTATAAGCCGTGTAATGACAGATATAGCAGATAGCGAGCATAAAAAGGCTGCCGCTGAGCTTAGGCGAAACCTGGCAATCTATTCTGATGCTGAGGACCTTATTAATGTTGGAGCCTATGTTAAGGGCAGTAACCCTGATATAGATTTATCAATTAAATTAAATAAGGGCATTATTGAGTTTTTGACTCAGGATATTTTTGCGAAATATTCCTTCCCTGAAACTGTTGAACTTCTTNTTAAAACTGTAGAAAGCTAAAGCGTGATATATTATGGCAGGCTTTAAATTCCGATTGGAAACAATTCTAAATCTAAAAGAGCAATTCGAAAAAAATGCCAAGAATGAATTAGGCATCGCTATTAAAAAACTTGAGGAAGAAAAACTAAAGCTCAAGAAAATTTCTGACGAAATAGAAATCAATATGAAGGATTTTAAAAAAGCTTGTACAGGCATTATCCAGCGTGAAACAATAAAGGAGTTGAAATCCTTTATTGTTTATCTGAATTCAGCTAAGGAGAGGCAAGAGGAGAATGTTAAGAAAGAGCAGGAAAATGTCGATAAAGTAAGAGACAAGCTTGTGGAGATTATGAAGGAAAGAAAGGTTCTGGAAAAGCTTAAAGAAAAGGAATTTCACAAGTATTTGAAGGAAGAAGAAAGAAAAGAACAGCAGCGCATAGATGAACTAGTCAGCTACAAGGAGGCTGCTAAAGTGGATGAAACCGGTTAAGGAGATTATACATGGCAGATAAAAAGGATAATCAACCCCAGGAAGCTGCAAAATCACAACTAGCAGAAAGAGAAAAGCCTCAAGGATGTTTACATTCGATAATTGTAGTAATTTTGGCTATTTTAGTTGTTGCAGTTGTTACTGTAGGGGTTTTCTATTANATGTCAAAAAATAACATCAATGGATTTGCCGAGTCATTAAGACCGTACCTTCGCAAATATCCTATTCTTCAGCTTTTCATGCCAAAGGATTTGCCTGAATATGATCCTGATGATCCTATCTATCTTACTGACAAGCAGATTCTTGAGAAATATAAGGAATACCGGGAAAAGGTTAAGAACCTCAATGATAGTCTTGAAGAGGCCAACAGAACTATCGAGGAATTAAAGATAGACGATGAGGATCTAGTAGAACAACAGATTCTGATTGAAGAGAACCAACGGATTTTAGAAGTGATTGAGGCCCAACGAGAAGCTTTACAGGAAGATCAAAGGATATTGGGGGACCTGATTCTGCAAGGAGATAAAGAGGGGTTTGCTGCTTATTTTCAAAAGGTAGATAAGTCAACAGCAGAAGATATTTATTCCGAAATAGCTAAGGATCTAATCATAGATGAAGAGAAGCAGAATCTGGCAGAGCCCTTTTCCAAAATGGATTCACAAAGAGCCGCNAATATGTTGTCAGAAATGTTTACAAAGGATGCTGAGGCAACTCTGGATATATTTGAAGGTATGCAGTCAAAGGTTATGGCTCCCATACTGGAAAGAATGGATTCTAAGCTGGCAGCAGAGATTTATAGCCTGTTAGCCGAAAGACGGCTTAACAGATAGAAATACCAATATTAACATTTATTTGCGAAAGGGGGTGAAAAAGAATGCAGAGTAATTTTGTAAATGCCATGCAATTAACGCGCACTCTCATGGATTTTTCCATGCCAAAGGCTTCACAAAAACATGATGACGGTAATGATTCTTTTCTGAATATCTTGAGTGAAAGAATGGATTCAAGAAAAAACAACGGTTTTGAACAAAACTCATGGAAGAAGACAGACTTTGTAAGCAAAGACAAGGCCAAGTTCATGACGACGGGGAAAAGATCATCAGCAGATAATGATTTTTCCAAGACAGATAAGCTACAGAATAGGGTATCTGATAATACCAATACAACAAAGTCAGAATCTGTCAAGGATAGTAAAACTGTAAAAACCAGTGAGGCCGATAAAGCGCAAAAAGCAGAGGATATGACAAAGNCGGAGAAGGAAGAAAAAATCCGTAACCTAGAAGCCATGATTGCATTGCTAGAACAGCTTCTTGCTCAGCTCGAGGTAAAGGTTGTAGACCAGATAGATCCTGTATTTCCGCAAAAGACTTTAATGCCTGTGGAAGAAGAAGGGGTCTCTCCTATGGAGATTTTAAAAATGTTGGTGTCACAGAACATCAAAAAGCTGGAGGAGTTCCTGGGGAAAATGCAGCAGGATGAAAAGTCTCCTGAAGTTATAGCCTTAATGGACAAGATTACTGACATCTTAAAAAAGCTCAACGGTGAATTCTCTGGAGAATCTGATGCTACAGATGAAACATCCAAAAAAATAGGTGATGACTTGATACAACAGATGAAGGCAGGGGTCAGCAATCTTATTGAAGATCTTAAGAGCCAGGTCTCAGAGTTGAGAGATTCTCTTGCTCTGGAAGCCGAGACTGATTTGGATTTAAATATGGAGATCCAGGAAAGTAGTATGGTTTCAGATGACTTGTTCGAGACTGATGCAGTTGATAGTGGGCAAGATGTTGAGGCCGACAATAGTGAGGGGGATTCCCGAGCAGAAGACCAAGGCTCAAAGACTGATAGCTTAGGCTATGATAAGCTAGACGCAAATCTAAAGGGGCCGGAACAAAACAAATATGAGAACTTCATTATCCCCGACAATCAGATTACAAAGGAGTCTGTTCAGGAGGCTGCAAAGGTCTTCAAATCAAACATTCCTTTATCTCAAAAGCCGCTTGAGCAAACCGTTACCAATCAGGTGATGATGAAAGTTAAGCTTATGGCTGGCGAGAACAAGCAGGAGTTAGAGATGCACCTGAAGCCTGAGAGCTTAGGNAAACTATCCCTGAAAATAATTCATGAGCGCGGTGAAGTGTTGGCAAAAATTACAGCCGAAAATCAGCAGGTCAAGGAGATTATAGAAAACAATATGCAAATGCTGAAGGATGCTTTGGAAAACAGTGGTCTTACAGTCCAAAACCTGAGCGTTTCAATAGGAAACAATAATGAGTCCNGAAATGAAAGCGAGGGTGAAAATGCAGGTAGACAATACAAGGGGATTGCAAGGAGTAACAATATTGGCCCTGTAATGGCAGACAAAAGTGAGATCAGGGCAAAAATTGAAAACGAATACAGCGCATCCCAGATTGACCTGACGGCATAACCCGTGCGTTATCATGAATTTATAAGGGAAAGGAAGTGAACAAATGTCTAGCACATCAGGTATAGGAAGTCAAAAAACAATTGAACAAATAATTGCAGCACAGGAAGAAGCAACAAAATCAACACGAAATACTGGAGAACTTGGGAAGGACGACTTTCTAAAGCTTCTCATAACACAGGTGCAGTATCAGGATCCGCTGAACCCTACAACCGATACCGATTTTATTGCCCAGATGGCGCAATTCAGCTCTCTCGAGCAGATGCAGAACCTCAATATGTCATTTGCCTATCAATCAGGCCTTTCCATGATGGGGAAGTTTATCTCGGCAGACATAACTGATCCAGTAACCGGTGACACCAAATATGTTGACGGAATAGTGGAAAGCGTGAGAATAATTAACAGTGAGGTATATGCTGTGGTTGGTGAAGATGACGTTCCCTTGGACAAAATTCATCGGGTGCTTGATGCATCTGGTTCTCCAACTGGTAGTATGACAGATTATAGCAGCATCATTGGCCTGTTAGGAACTGCACGGGTTAGCAATGATGATGGGAAAACCAGTTCTATTGAGGGTATCATTGCATCAGTTTCAAAAGAGCATAATGGTATTATTGCAACCTTTGACGAGGTTGATATTAAACCATATAAGCTGGATATNGGAGCCTTCAGTGACGAAGCCGAGTACGTCCAGTACATGGCAGGACAAACTGTTTCCATCAGGTTCGAGGATGAGCTTACAGGCGAGAGGTATACAGTTACTGGGACATTAAGAAGTGGATACATGGGGGAAGATGGCGAAGTCAGACTTCTGCTGGATGGAGTTAAAATACCGGNAGATGATATCTATTCCACAAGAAAGATTGACCTGTTTTCTACCGAACAGATGCTTCTCAACCAGATACTGCAGGAAATACGGAACCAAGGGGCTGCGGATACTCCCGAAGAACCATTGAATGATGAAAACGAAGACCCTGTTCAGGATCCCTTGGACGAAGAGCCCGAAATCTCTGATGTAATATGATGGAGTTGGTANTATGAATATTTANAATAACAGACCTATCCAGAGTATTAATCAAATCATTGATAAAAGCAAAACCACTGCAAAAAAGCAGGTTCAGAATGACAGTCCGGACTTTTCGGCTATCTTGANCAATAAGCTTAATGAAGCAAGGGAGATTAAAATGTCCAAGCACGCCGAGTTAAGGATGGAAGCACGCAATATAAAACTTGATGAGAATCAGGTGGAGAGATTAAAAAGCGCAGTGGACAAGGCTTCAACAAAAGGTGTCAGAGATACTCTGGTGGTCATGGATGATATAGCCTTCGTTGTGAATGTAAATGCAAGAACTGTAATAACAGCAGTAAATCAGAATGAACTTAAAGAAAATGTTTTTACAAAAATCGACGGAGCAGTGTTTACTTAACAGTTAACTAAAAACAAACTTAATTAAACAGCCGGACCCACCGGGAGGCTGTTCGTTCCGGATCGACGGATGGAACGAGACTTTTAGGAGGTTGATTATTTATGATGATGTCTATGTTTTCAAGTGTTTCAGGCTTGAAGGCTCACCAGACTCGTATGGACGTTATTGGTAATAATATTGCCAACGTCAATACTGTTGGGTTTAAAGCAAGCCGTGCAACATTTCAGGAGATATTTTCCCAAACCCTTTCATCAGCCAGTGCACCAGACAACTCATCTGGAAGAGGCGGTGTAAACCCTATGCAGGTAGGTCTTGGAATGAATGTGGATGCTATTGATGTTCAAATGGGCCGTGGAAGCGTCCAAAGAACAGAGAGTCCTACAGACCTCTCAATTGAAGGAGAAGGCTTCTTTATTGTCAGGAGCGGTCTCGAAGGAGCATTTAGCTTTACAAGNGCCGGAAACTTCCTTATTGACAAGCAGGGGAACTTAACAACTGCTTCAGGGCAAAATGTATATGGCTGGATGGATTATGAACTTACAGACCAGGGATATGTGTTTGATACACAGGAAACGATTGCTCCTATAAATCTTTATGAACATAAAAGTATAAACAAGAGAATCATTGCAGCCCAGGTTACAGACCAGGCAATACTTACCGGAAATTTAGATGCAACTGAGAGACCAATAGGTGGCACATCAGCAAGTCNGGTAGGATCTGGTTCTATGACATCCTTGCCCTTTGATGNTGTTTTAGTGGATGGGACCAGCGGCGCTGATGGTATTCCTGACAATGGGGCCGACTCAGAAAATATATCACCCCATTACATAGTCCCTATTAATGTATATGATGTATTGGGAAACGAATACAAGCTAAATCTTAAGCTATGGAAAAACTTTACTTCGNGAGAAGCCGGAAGTGAAACAAATCCCATTGAAACATCATGGTACTATGTTGTAGAGGGTGATGAAAATTCAACTGCAGCGGGATCAAGCGGTTTTATCAAGTTTGACTCCTCGGGAAGATTAATAAAGGATACGGGAGATTTCAACTATAAACCTACAATCAGACTACAGCCCAGCTTAAGCACTGGTGCTGAACCCTTTGAATTTGAGCTTAACATGGANCAGTTTACCATGTATGCCGATGACTCATCGGTTAAGGCAAGCCGCGTTAACGGGTATCCACCCGGAACATTGGTAACATTCAGTATCGGTGGTGACGGCGTAATTACGGGTGTTTATGACAATGGTCGTCAACAGCCATTGGGACAGATTGCTCTGGCAACCTTTGAAAATCCGGCTGGTCTTATGAAGGTTGGTTCCAACCAGTTTGCTCAGACAACGAACTCCGGTGACTTTAAAANAGCCAGTCAGCCTGGAAATGATGGTTCTGGAGTTCTAATCCCCGGCACATTGGAGATGTCTAATGTTGATNTGGCAAAACAGTTTACAGAGATGATTATTACTCAAAGAGGTTTCCAGGCCAACAGCCGTGTGGTAACAACCTCTGACGAAATATTGCAGGAGCTTGCAAATCTTAAGAGATAATTTATAGCATATTGTGCTGTGGTTTATCTATAAACCTTTCGCAGTCAAGCGAGCTGCTTCGTGAGTGCCCGATAGATTCACGGAGCAGCTAAGCTGGCTCGCACCACCAAACTTCACTCCGTCGCTCATGTGCCATTTATTTAGGCTAACTGAGCTATTATGAAGGGATGAAAAATTATGATTAATGTAACTCGTATAAACAATACAAAGCTTATAATTAATGCCGAATGGATTGAAACAATTGAGTCTACACCCGATACTGTCATTACACTTACAAACGGGAAGAAATATATTGTTGCTGAAGGTGTTGAAGAGATCCTAAATAGGGTAATAGAATATAAGTACAAAACTTATTTTGTGAACAGAAAGCTTAACATATTATCAGAAAATGACGATAAATGACTTAGAAATANATACGAAGAGAAATTTACCCATAGAAGGAGTGGCTCGTTTTGCAGGGGAAGAGTTTGTATACAATATTACTTTCAATTATTGCCGTTATGGCATTGGCGCTTGCCGTTATGATAGTGTTCTTATTTACGGCTTTTAGGTCTACGCCGGCAGATCCTTCACAAGAAACAAAACCGCCTCTGAAAGAGCGGGCAGTTCCTATTGACGAGCAGGTTGAGTTTACACTGTATTCAACTGGTGAAATATTCAGTATAAAAAGTACAGAGGAGCATCCGAACAGCTTTATTAAGACCTCGGTGTCCATCATTTATGATGGGGGCAAGAAGAATAGGAAGCTTGAAGAAAGAAAGGAACTTATAGAAAAGAATGTCACCAAACTTAAAAATGCTACAGTCAAGTATTTTATGAGCCAAGGCTTAGAAGATCTTCAAAAGGGNAATCAAACAATAGAATTGTCTGAAGCAGCTCTAAAAAATGCTTATAATGAGATTGTCAGTGTAGAGTCAGAAGATATGATAATAATTGATGTAATTATAATGGAATGGATTGTTCAAGAATTGTAATATTTTAGAGGTTTGCTAATAAAGGGGGGATTATGTGGGCGACATACTTTCTCAAAATGAAATAGATACTTTGCTGCAGCAATTAAATGCTGGTGAAGTCGATGTAATAGAATTTAATAAAGAAAGCACAGAGAAAAAGGTTCGTAAGCATGATTTCCGCCGGCCAAGCAAATTTGCGAAGGACCATATTCGTACTATCCAGATAATCAATGAAAACTATGCCAGATTATTAACAAATTTTCTGTCCGGTTATTTAAGAACGCTTGTACAGGTTGATGTTCAGACAGTACAGGCAATGCAGTACTCTGAGTTTACTAATTCAATCGCTAATCCTGCAATTTTGGGAATTGTGAATTTTAATCCCCTGCCAGGCTCTGTGATACTGGAAATAAATCCATCTATAGCCTATTCTCTCATAGACAGAATATTGGGTGGTAGAGGCTATTCAATGGATAAAATGAGGGGATTTACTGAAATAGAACTTGCCATTTTAATGCGGCTGATTTCGCAGATACTGACGCTGATGAAGGATCCATGGGAAAATGTTATAGAAATAAAGCCTTTATTAGACAGAATTGAAACCAATGCGCAATTCGCTCAACTCATGAGCCCTAATGAAATGGTTTCCCTTGTTACCTTCACTGCAAAAATCGGAGAAATCGAAGGTCTTATGAACTTATGTATACCTCATATAACAGTAGAACCTGTTATGAGCAAATTGTCCACCAGATTGTGGTTTTCTCTTATTGAACATGGTTCCACCCAGGAAAGCAGAGACGCTATTGAAAATAAAGTACAGGAAAGCAGAATACCTCTTTCCGCTGTATTAGGAAGAACCACAATATCAGTAAGCGATTTTCTTTCCCTACAACAGGGAGATGTAATTTCACTTCGTACAGAAGTTAACGGAAAAATCGAAGTTATGGTTGGAGATATGTTGAAATTTCTTGGTAAGCCTGGAGCACATAATAAAAAATATGCTGTCAAGCTTACGGATGTTATCCGAGAGGAGGAATAATTAATGGGTGATATGTTATCTCAAGCTGAAATAGATGCTCTACTAAATGGAACGAGCCTCGAAGAAGAATCCCCCGCGGCTGAAGCTTCTACCGACATAAAGCCTCCACAGGAGCTTTTGTTAAATGAAGAAGAGAAGGATGCTTTAGGCGAAATAGGCAATATCAGCATGGGGACATCTGCAACGACTCTATACGCGCTTTTAGGGCAGAAGGTAAGTATCACTACACCGAGAGTGGAGGAAACAACATGGGATGAAATATCCAGAATGTTTCAAGAACCACCATACATAGCAATAAAGGTTCAGTACACTCAGGGGTTAATGGGATACAACCTTTTAATACTAAAAGAAGAGGATGCTAAAGTAATAACCGATCTTATGATGGGAGGAGACGGTCAGGGTAATGTTGAAGCGACTTTGAATGATCTTCATTTAAGTGCTATCAGTGAAGCAATGAACCAAATGGTTGGGTCGGCTTGCACCTCCTTATCGTCAATGTTTGAAAAAAGGGTTGATATTTCTCCTCCCGAGTCATCACTGGTATCATCCAGTGACGATGTGGAAAGCATCAGGATAGATAAGAATTCAAACATAGTAGCTATTTTATTTAAATTACAGGTTGGCGACTTAATTGACAGTGAGATCATGCAGCTACTACCAATTGACTTCGCGAAGGAATTAGCTAGTAATTTATTGAAGGCTGAGGAATCTAAGGAGCCAATGGCAGCGCCACCGTCTTTGGATATGCCAGCAACACCGCCGCCGACACATCAGCCACCGGTAATGGGGCAGCCGCCACAGCAGCAGATGCCGCCGCAATATCAGATGCCTCCTATGCAACAGTCCTATCAAGCGCCACAGATGCCTCAATTTCAGGCTGCGCCTCCAAGAAGTGAGTATCAACAGCCTGTAAACGTTCAACCAGTTCAGTTTCAGACATTTGATGACAGCTTTATTAATGTTGAGCAAAAGAACATTGGACTACTAATGGATGTACCCCTCCAGATTGCAGTTGAGCTTGGGCGTACAACCAAGAAAATAAGAGAAATCCTTGAATTTGGGCAAGGCTCCATAATAGAGCTTGATAAGCTTGCAGGAGAGCCGGTCGATATATTGGTCAACGGTAAAGCTATTGCAAAGGGTGAGGTTGTTGTAATCGATGAAAGCTTTGGTGTAAGGATAACTGATATAATCCACCCCTCAAAACGCATTTAAAGAGTAGAAATTAAGGAAAAAGCTTTTATTTTGTCGTAAAATTTATTATAATTGATATAAATTGATTCTTTAGTGGTATAGTTTAATTATGTACAATTATATTATAGAGAGGATTTGACCTATGGCTAGTATACTGATCGTTGATGATGCTGCTTTTATGCGTATGATGATCAAAGATATCCTTTCAAAGAACGGTTTTACCGTTGTGGGTGAAGCAGAAAATGGCATCAAAGCAATTGAAAAATACAAGGAATTATCCCCCGATTTAGTAATTATGGATATAACAATGCCTGAGATGGACGGCATTCAAGCTGTTAAAAAGATTAAAGAGATTAATGATTCGGCAAAGATTATTATGTGTTCTGCGATGGGCCAGCAGGCAATGGTTATTGAATCTATCCAGGCAGGGGCAAAGGATTTTATTGTAAAGCCATTCCAAGCGGAGCGAGTAGTTGAGGCTGTCAAAAAGGTTGTAGGCTGACTTCTCCCTTGTATGAAAGGTGATTTTCGCATGCGTGAGGTATTTGAGATTCTAGGTTTAATACTTGCATTTGGATTGATTTTACTCCTTTGCTATTATACAACTAGATTTGTTGGCCGAAAATTTACAGGTCAAACCAATGCCCGTACTAAGAATAAACGCATGCGAGTAATCGAAACTCTTCCCTTGGGTTTGGATAAGTGTTTATATCTTATTCTCATAGGTAAACAATACTTTCTTTTTATGTCAGGGAAAAAAGGCTTTGAACTAGTTTCAGAAATTGAACTAGATGAACAAACAGAACTTAGTGAGGGAGAAAATGCCGAAAGAGGCATTTTTGACTTTAAAAGAATATTTGATACATATTCAGGCTTAGGCAACAGAACTGACAAGACAAAGATTTCAAAACAAGATGATGAAGCTCAAGATGTACATGAAAAGGGAATTCTGGGCAGTATTAAGAAACTAAAGAAAATAAACAGCAATAACCGCTAAAAGGGTATACGCTATGCATAAGAAAAAATTATTGGTTTGTATAATATTGGTTTTGATTTGTTTTGGATTATCCAGTACTGTTGCTTTAGCGGCACCAGGTATCTCTATTTCAGATGAGGGGATCACCATTAATTCCACCGATGATCCTGAAGAAATCAGTACCAGTATTAAGCTGTTGCTGATTCTGACAATCTTAACTTTATTGCCTTCTATTCTGATAATGATGACTTCATTTACACGAATTGTCATCATATTTTCTTTTTTAAGAAACTCTATGGGCACACAGCAGATACCGCCCAATCAGGTGGTTATAGGCTTGTCCCTTTTTTTATCGTTTTTTATTATGTCCCCTGTAATTAATGATATTAATAATGAGGCGTTACAGCCCTTTACCGAAAATCGCATTTCAATAGAACAGGCCACAGAAAATGCTGAGGACATTATTAAAACCTTTATGCTCAAGAATACAAGGGATAAGGATTTAGCCTTGTTTGCAGGTATTGCTGATGTAGAAGCCCCTGAAGAACTGACGGATTTACCTCTTACCGTTGTAACTCCTGCATTCATGATAAGTGAGCTTAATACTGCTTTTCGTATGGGCTTTATGTTGTACATTCCCTTTTTGGTTATAGATATGGTGGTCGCAAGTACGCTTATGGCTATGGGAATGATGATGCTACCACCAGTAATGATATCTATGCCATTTAAAATACTGCTTTTTATTATGGTTGATGGATGGAACCTATTAACCGAGACAATTATTAAGTCTTTTATCAGATGATATAAGGTGAGGGATTATTTTGGAACAATACTTACTGGATGTTGCTCGTGATACTATACTAACTGTATTAAAAATAGCTTCTCCAATCCTACTTATTGGATTGGTAGTTGGCCTTCTTGTAAGTATTTTTCAGGCCACTACACAGATTCAGGAGCAATCTCTCCATTTTGTTCCTAAAATTCTGGCAATGTTGATTGCTTTACTTCTTCTTGGCTCATGGATGCTTACAACACTGAGCGAATTCGTCTTAAGAATGTACGAAAACATGCTTAGATTTATTGAGCTATAAGGGCAAGAAACAGAACCGTCCCTGTCTTATGTTTTACACGAAAGGAGAATAAAGGGGCTGAAAATGACTATTATTCCCTTTGATAGTTTTCAGGATATTTGGACCATTTTCTTGCTTGTGTTTGTCAGAATCACAGGCATGTTCTTCTTATCCCCTATTTTCGGAAGAAGTAATATTCCCAATTACTACAAAGCGGGCTTCAGCCTGGTTTTTTCAATTATAATGGCAAATTCGGTTCCTGCTCTGGACCTTTCATTATATACATCATTGTCATCCTATGTTGTGCTAATAGCAAAGGAGCTGTTGATTGGACTAATGCTGGGATTTATATCATACCTGATTTTTTCTTCGATCTATATTGCGGGGCAGATGATAGATGTGCGAATAGGCTTTGGTATGGTAAATGTGTTTGACCCCCTTTCAAATGTCCAAATCCCCATAACTGCTGATTATTATGCCATTATAGCAACAGTTATGATGCTTATAACAGATGCGCACCATTTATTAATACATGCCATCAGTGAAAGCTATACAATACTGCCAATTGGCGAGGTGATTTTTAGTGATGATTTAGTGATGCAAATTGTAAAGCTTTTTACCAATGTTTTTATTATAGGCTTTAAAATAGCGGCACCAATAACGGTAACAATCTTGGTAACCGATGTATCCCTTGGTATTATTTCTAAGAGCATGCCACAAATGAATGTTTTTATGCTGGGTATGCCAGTAAAGATTATTATGGGGTTATTGATTATAGTTATTACATTGGGTGCTTTTAAAGGAATAGTAAACACTATTATTCAGCGCACCTATGAGGAATTTTATATCTTTTTAAGACAGGCGAATGGCCCATGATTTATATTAATTTACAGCTTTTTGCTGATAACTCTGACAAAACTGAAAAAGCTACGCCTAAAAAGAGGCAAGACCTTCGAAAAAAAGGTCAGGTGTTAAAGAGCAAGGAGCTCCCATCAAGCCTGCTTCTGCTCATTCTGTTCATCTCAATAAAAATACTGGGGAGAAATGTATATAATAGATGTGTCAGTATTTTCAATATGTTCTTTTCACAAACCTCCGAGTATAATTTGCAGGAACCCATAGAGGTAATGAAGCTGCTTACTTTCGTAATTCTTGAAATTGCAAAAATCGTTGCCCCTTTCTTTATTATCGCCATTATAGTGGGAGTGGTGTCAACTGTTGTTCAGATTGGGTTTCTGTTTACAACTGAACCTATAAGGCCAAAATTCTCACATCTTAATCCTATAAGTGGTTTAAAGAGAATGTTCTCAACTAGGTCCTTGTTTGAGTTACTGAAATCAATAGTCAAGGTAATAATAATCGGGTGGATAGCATGGAACTCTATCCAGGCCGAGTTCATTAATTTGACTAAGCTCATGGATCTATCAATAGGTCAAATCGCTGCTTATTTAGCCGATACAGTGCTGGGAATCGGCATAAAAATCTGCTTTGCTCTACTGGTTATTGCTGGTGTAGACTATTTCTTTCAATGGAGAAAGTATGAAAAGGATATCAGAATGAGCAAGCAGGAGATAAAGGAAGAGTATAAGCAAATGGAGGGAAATCCTGAGATAAAGTCAAGGATTAAACAGAAACAGAGAGAAATCTCCATGAGACGAATGCTAAAGGATATACCCAAGGCAGATGTAGTAATCACCAACCCGACACATTATGCTGTCGCAATAAAGTATGAACCCGATAAGATGCCGGCACCGTATGTTCTGGCAAAGGGCGTCGATTATATGGCTCAGCGAATTAAGGAAATAGCAAAAGATAATAATGTACATATGACTGAAAACGTGCCTTTGGCTCAAGCCCTGTATAATACAGTTGAAATAGGGGAAGCCGTTCCCCCCGAGCTTTATAAAGCAGTGGCAGAGGTTTTGGCTTTCGTTTACAGCCTGGAAGGGAAACAACCGGTATAAATATGCTTTTCATTACTCTCTACAAAAGAATAATGAACTATGCTAAAATACAAATTATGTTTTACCGTGAGGAGGATTAATTTGAGTACTATTCCGGACCATATTTATAAAACAGTGGAGCTTTTAGAAAGTCGGATTGGCTATGTATATAAGAAAAAGGAGTATGCCATTAATGCGTTGGTACACAGCTCTTTTTCGAATGAGAACCGCAACTTTGCAGGGAAGCATAATGAGAGACTGGAATTCCTGGGCGATGCGATTCTGGATTTCGTAATGAGCCTTGCATTATATAATAATGAGCACAATTTTACAGAGGGTGAAATGAGCAAAATGAGAGCTCTGATTGTTTGTGAGGCCTCTTTAGCTTCATGTGCCAAAAAAATAGGTCTAGGGGATCTCATTATGCTTGGCAAGGGCGAGGAAGCCAATGGCGGAAGGAAGCGTCCTTCAATACTTTCAGATGCCATGGAGGCGATAATAGGGAGTATTTATCTGGACGGCGGAATAGATGAGGCTGAAGGATTCATAATGAATATGCTCGATGACATATATCATAAGGCAGTTGAAGGAGAGCTTTTTATGGATTATAAAACAGCTCTTCAGGAGGAATTGCAGAAATCCGGTGATGCCGAAATTCAATATAAGCTCATAGATTCAAAAGGTCCGGATCATTTAAAAATATTTACAGTCTCGGTATATGCCAACGGTACTTCCATAGGAACAGGTACCGGAAAATCTAAAAAGAACGCCGAGCAAATGGCAGCTAAGGCAGCCTTACAGGCGCTTGGAGTAAACTATGGAGATGAAGAAAAATGAACGAAAGTCGACATATAAATATTCCGATTTTTGTTCCCCACATGGGCTGTCCCCATGCCTGTATTTTTTGTGATCAGAAAAGGATAAGCGGTACACTGACAAAACAATCCCCTGAATTAGCCAAAGACATATTAATCAAAAGCTTTTCAACTATAGAGGATGGAAGTGAAGTAGAAATCGCATTTTTTGGTGGCAGCTTTACGGCAATTCCCGAAGATGAGATGATTGCCTATCTCGAGCTGACCAAACCATATATCGGATCCGGAAAAGCTTCTGGAATACGTCTCTCCACAAGACCGGATGCCATAACTCCACACATATTGGATATTCTCGAAATGTACAAAGTCTCGACAATAGAATTGGGTGTCCAGAGTCTTGACGAGGAGGTTCTCCGTGAGAGCCAGAGAGGGCACGGGATCGAGGATGTTCATAGGGCATGTCAATTAATAAAGCAAAGAAGGATAAGTCTTGGCATCCAAACTATGTTGGGTTTGCCTAAAGACAACTTCCAAAAATCCTTGGCTACTGCAAAGGCAGTAATTGGGCTAAAACCTCAAATGGTAAGAATATATCCAGCAATAGTGCTTAAACATACAGCCCTTGAGGATTATTATTTGAAAGGTAAATATACCCCATTAAGTGTAGATGAAGCAGTGGAATGGTGTGCAGAAATCCTACCTCTTTATACTGAGAGTGGAATTAGGATATTGCGAGTGGGTCTTCAAGGCTCGGATACTTTGGAAGACGCTATTGTCGCAGGCCCTTATCACCCGGCCTTTGGCGAGCTTGTGGAGTCACGGATTATTTGCAACCAGATAATAAAGAAGCTAGATAAATCAGTATCAGTCGATTCCAATAAGGGCTCAAAAGATGGAAAGAAAATCACCATAATTTCAAATCCAAAACTTATCTCTAAGATAATTGGACAGAAAAGAGCTAACATTAANGCTATCAAGAAAAGATACAACNTAGATGAAATAGTTATAAAGCAAAACCCGGAGCAGGAAGGGTTTTTGATTAAATGAGACTGTTTCTCAGTCCCACGATAACTAGACTTCCCCAATAAAATAGAATAGAATAAATTACGATAGAGCTACAACCGAGGAGGTCTCCTATTCCATGAAAGAAATCAATATATCGGACATAATAAATGCTGTGGAATCCTTATGCATAGAAGCCAATTTGTACTTGAACGAGGATATCAGGGATGCCCTTAAAAGAAATACTCAAGTCGAGGAATCTGATATTGGATGCTCTGTTTTAGAAAGTCTTATAAAAAATGCTGATATTGCGGCAGATGAAGGGCTACCTATTTGCCAGGATACAGGTATGGCTGTATTATTTGTTGAATTGGGCCAAGAGGTGCATATTAACGGAGGAAGCCTTGAAGAGGCATTGAATGAAGGAGTCCGCCGTGGATATTTAAAAGGGTATTTAAGAAAATCAGTTGTTGAGGACCCTATTAGGCGAAAAAACACAGGTGATAATACTCCTGCCGTAATCTATTATGATATTGTTCCCGGGGACAAGCTAATCATACATGTTGCCCCTAAAGGCTTTGGCAGTGAAAATATGAGTGTGATTAAAATGCTGAAGCCCTCTGATGGTATTGAAGGCGTAAAAAAAGCAGTGTTGGATGCTGTGAGTGTAGCCGGAGCCAATCCCTGTCCGCCCATTATTGTGGGAGTTGGTATTGGCGGAACAATGGATAAAGCAGCCTTGCTAGCTAAAAAGGCACTTATGCGTCCAATAAATGAACACAATTCCGATTCATATTACAAGGCTCTTGAAGAGGAGCTGCTAGAGAGAATAAATCTGCTTGGGATAGGCCCTGCTGGGCTTGGCGGAAGGGTTACAGCGTTAGGTTTAAATATTGAGACATATCCCACCCATATTGCAGGATTGCCTGTGGCCGTCAATATAGGATGCCATGCCACAAGGCATAAATCTGTAACCCTGTAAAATGTGACAAGGGGGCGTGTGATAAGGGGACGTGTGATAAGGGGACGGGGGTGCTGTCACGTTTTTGACAAACCTTCCTGATACTAACACCTTAAGCAATCAAGTCACAAATAATCGAAAAGGCATTAGCAAAATCTACTACTAATACTTGGAGCATTGGATGATGAAAAACTTCGGAACTCTTTATATTGTTGGAACGCCTATAGGAAACCTTGAAGATATTACTTTCAGAGCAGTAAGAGTGTTGTCTGAGGTTGATTTGATTGCAGCCGAAGATACAAGGCATTCGATAAAGCTATTAAATCATCTGAAAATTAAAAAACCCCTTATCAGCTACCATGATAATAACCGTATCTCAAGAGCTTATGAACTTGTTAAGAAGCTGAAGGAGGGAAATACTGTTGCCCTTATCAGTGATGCGGGAATGCCGGGCATATCAGATCCCGGTGAGGAGCTTATTGCACTTGCCATCAAAGAGGGAATTAAAGTGACGGTGATTCCCGGATGTACAGCTTCAATCGCGGGACTGATTCTATCGGGCTTACCTGCGGGTCGCTTTGCTTTTGAGGGCTTCTTGCCCCAGAAGCGGTCAGAGAGAATTAAGCATCTTGAATCAATTAAGTACGAGGAAAGGACCATCATCTTTTACGAAGGGCCACACAGGGTAAAGGATATGCTGAGGGATTGCCTTTCAGAGTTAGGCGACAGGTCCTGTGCCATAGCCAGGGAAATAAGCAAGATTCATGAACAAGTAATAAGAGGCAGTATCAGTGAAGTTTTGGCTCATTTTGAAGCAAATGAGCCCAGGGGTGAGTTTGTAATAATAATAGAGGGTTCTAAAGAAAAGGCTCCCGATACTCAAAAGCCTGACTTTTCACAGTTTACTATTGAAGAGCATGTAAACTATTATATGGGTCAGGGATATGAAAAAATGGATGCAATGAAACTCACCGCAAAGGACAGAGGGATTTCAAAACGCGATGTGTACAGGGTCATAAATAGCTGATGCAAGGTACCACAACTCACAGTTAATAATGATGCCATGGTTGTAAAGATGTTCTTCCAGACGAGAAGTTATGTGGCACAACTGCCGGGAATCGTCATAATTTCTGTCTTACTATCTCCCAAGAGCTCACTTAAGCGTTTGTTAAAAGAGTTTGCAGAATTATCAGGACTTTCACCTACAACAATCAGCTGAGCCTGATAATGCTCAGCAAATTGGGAAATAGTCTCCGGAATTTTATTGGAGTTAAGTATAGTTAATTCAGCTCCGTAGGATTTAGAAAGAGAAAAAAGGTACTCCATTGCTTCGCCATCCTTGGCGTTATCAACAAAATTCCATTTTTCTTTAGTAACGTGGATAACATAAAGAGCTCCGTTTTTCTTTTTTAACTCAGCGGCGGCTCTAATAAGTCTTTCGCAGGCTTTTTGCCGGGTTACGCAGACTAACACAGAGTCATAAGCGCTCAAATAAACCATCTCCGAAATAAATAATTAAAATTGTAAACTTCAATTGATATTATATCAGATTAAAACTAAAAAGTCTTTAATCTGATATCGTATTTTTTGACATTTTAATGTCTAAACTGTATCATCATGTGTAAGATATTTTAAATAATAAGGCAGGTTAAACATGAATATAAAGCACATTGTCTGGGATTGGAATGGAACCTTATTAAATGACGCAATAGCAAGTGCAAAGGCTATTGATGATGTTCTGAACAAGAGAAATTTAGGCCGGGTTCCCCTGGAATTATACCGTCGTAAGATTGTGTTTCCGGTAATTGATGTATATATTGAATCGGGACTAGATTTCGAAAAAGAGAGCTTTCAGGATATTTGCGATGAATATCTGAATAATTATCTCAATGAGGCCGCCAATATATCCTTGCATGATGATGCTGAATTTGTGATTAAGGAATTTCAAAAAAGAGGTCTTATCCAGCATATAGTGTCAGCCTCAGATATTGGGGTACTAAAGAATCAGATTAACTACTATGGCTTGGAAAAGAATTTTGATAAGGTCCTGGGTCAGGACAATAACCGGGCCGACAGTAAGGTTAATCTTGCAAAACAGCTGCTTACGCTTGTTGATTGCAAGCCAGTGGATATGCTCTTTATAGGTGATACGATTCATGATTATGAGGTAGCCAATGAGGTTGGAATGAATTCTGCCTTAGTATCAAATGGACATTGTAATGAGGAACGCCTGAAAAAAACTGGAGCCCCTGTTTATGATAATCTTACTGCGTTATTAAATTCATTATCTCAAGACAGACGATTATCTTATACTGAGAAATAAAAAAATTACCAAACATATGTTCATTTCATTTGTGGTATGCTATAATAATCAAAAAGAACATATGTTTGGAGACGCTCTATGGAAATATTGGATAAGCTGAAAATTCTGGCTGATTCAGCCAAGTATGATGTATCCTGTTCGTCAAGTGGAAGTAACCGCAAAAATAAAAAGGGACAGCTAGGAAATGCTGCAATTTCAGGAATATGCCATAGCTGGGCCGATGATGGGCGATGTATTTCCCTTCTTAAAGTGCTATTCTCCAATTGTTGTATATATGATTGCAAATATTGTGTGAATCGTGCCAGCAACGATCACAAACGGGCAACCTTCACTCCAGATGAGTTATGCGAGCTTGCCATAGAGTTTTACAGGCGAAATTATATCGAAGGGCTTTTTTTAAGCTCAGCGGTAGTAAAGAGTCCTGACTATACCATGGAGCTGATTATTTCTACATTAAAAAAGCTCCGCTACGATTTTCATTTTAATGGCTACATCCATATCAAATCTATTCCCGGTGCAGATCTAAAGCTAATCCATCAGGCTGGTCTGTTAGCTGATAGAATGAGTACTAATATTGAGCTGCCATCGGTACAGGGGCTTAAACTTTTAGCACCACAAAAAAGCCACCAGTCAATAATTAAGCCCATGGCCTTTGTAAATGAACAGATTCAGGATTCCAACGAACTGACCATTTACCGTAAAAAGCAACTTTTTGTACCAGCAGGGCAGACAACCCAGCTTATAGTAGGAGCTACACCTGACAGTGACTTAACAATATTAAACTTGTCTCAGGAGCTATATAACAGATTTAGGCTAAAAAGAGTGTACTATTCAGCCTATGTACCTGTAAATGTGGATACAAATCTTCCTGCCATAACCACCAGCCCCCCTTTACTCAGAGAGCACAGGATCTATCAGGCAGACTGGTTGTTGAGGTTCTATGGATTCAATTCCCATGAGCTTTTGGACGAAAAGCATCCGAGCTTCGATATTGGTGTAGATCCAAAGTGTGACTGGGCGCTTCGAAATCTTGATAAATTCCCGGTTGAAATAAATAAAGCCCCCTTAGAGATGTTATTAAGGGTGCCGGGAATAGGGTACAAAATGGCTCAAAGGATTGTAATGGCCAGAAGGATTGCTCCTTTATCCTATGAGGATTTAAAGAAGATGCGCGTAGTCCTGAAAAGAGCACGATATTTTATTACCTGCAAGGGTGTTTATTATGGGGGAGTAGATATCGACACTGAGGTTCTGTATCCTATTCTGGCAGATAAAACATCGTCAAAAGTTATGCAGGGGCAGGTATCAATCTTTGATGCTTCGTAGGGGGAACTCATGATTTATGTAACTGATGGCAGCTTTGAAGGAATTTTAACAGCTGTTTTTGAAGCATATGTGAATAAAGAGGAGCCGGAGAGTATTGTATCAAAGGAATTTTTCCAGATGCAGTTGGGTAGTGAGGTCAGGGAAATTAAAACCGATTCTGAAAGGTCTCACAGGGTTAATAATGCAATAAAAAACAAGGTATCACAGGATGCCCTTGAGATTATATACAGAGCATGGCTAAGTGAACACAATGATGTAGGGGTCGCAATTTATAAATATATAAAGCTGGGTTTACAAATCGGTAGTAGGGTTGTTTCATTTCTACAAAATCCTGATATTCTTATGGTTAATGACCTTTCCCAAAAGGTTTTTCAAGAATATCATTTATTCTTGGGAATCCTGAGGTTCAAGAAATTGAAGAATGGCATTTACTACTCAAAAATTGAGCCGGATAATAACATAATAATGCTTCTTACAGTCCACTTTGCAGAAAGAATGGCTGATCAGCCATGGATTATTCATGATGCAAGGCGCAATATATCAGCACTTTATAATACAGAAGAGGTTGTTTATACTATGCAAAAGGAGATTCGGATTTCTGAAGACATCTGTGAAGATAGCGTATTTGAGACTCTTTGGAAGAATTATTTCCAGTCAATTGCCATAGAAAGCAGAAAAAATTTACGTCTTCAAAGAAGCTTTATGCCAAGACGATATTGGAAGAACTTGCCTGAAAAGCAGCTTTAATTTTTATGATTAATCTGATCATGTATTTGCGTGCATTAGCCGGAATATAAATTAATATACCAGGCAATTTTAACAGTAATTAGCAATTACTACATGTTGAGCGCTGTTGTGAAATATGCTATACTAATATCAGTTAAAGGTATCCTGAAATGTGCGAGATGTCTAATATTGAACCTGCTATATGACATACGGGAGCTCGATTGTTTTTGCACGTAGCATAGGCCACAAGCTAATTCCGTCAAGCAGCATCAGCTGTTTGCAACGGCGGTGGAAATATGAAATGCAGAATAGGGCACCCACCTGGTAAATGCCAGGTGTCACGTATAGGCTAACGGCATTTTGGGTCAGGACTGTTCGAAAGAACAGTCCTTATTACTTTTCAAGTGTGTTCTGCGCTCATTTTATTCCTTGGTGTCTTTATAGTTTTTTCTTATTATTCATAATCATATTATTAATTTCATGGACTATTATATCGGGTTTACTTATATGAATGTATTCGCCGGCTTTTGCAACTTCCAAAGATGTAGTTTCCGGGGTAAGGTTGATTAAGTCGGAGGAATACTGTTCATAAACCCTTTGTAATCGCCGTGAAGAATACTCGTTTATACCAGATCTGACGAAATCCCGGATAAGAGGTTCGCTAGCTGGATATAAAACTCTGACAGGTATCTTTGGAAAGGGATCTGCATTATTAATTTCATCAATAATGTCATTTATGGCAGATGTTTCGAGTTTCATAGTTTCATAGTTTTCAACCTTGGAATAATGCTCAATAATATGCTTGAGGTAGCGCCTGTCAAGCCTGTATCCTTTGTAGGGTGAAAGCATTCTAAATAAGCCTTTAGTGGCCTTGCTATAATTCTTGTCAATTATTTCTAAAGGATCGGGGCATTCATCAATATCCTTAATATCATTAATAAAGTCAGAATAGCGCAGGGGGAAAGGATTTACAAGAATCATTCCTGCGACATTTTCCGGAAATGTTTTAGCATAATAAAGGGCAAGTAAAATACCTGTATGATTAGCAACAAGAATAACTGGCTTACGAATTTTCTTGAACTTTAGTATTATGTTCAACTCTTCAGCTGTCGCCTTTGCTGTGTCTTTTTGATTTAAACTGTCCCGGTGCACTTCTTTAGAGGATCCTGACAGATCCTTCCTGCAGCTTCGGTTGTAGCCGGTACGATCCCAGGTAATCATGCGATTTCTCAAGCCAATATCGTTTTGGATTTTCCACCATTCGGCTTGTGAGCTTCCAATTGCGTTAATTACCACAACGGTAGCACCGTTTTTCCCCTTTTCTCTGTAGTATAGCTTCAGGCCCTTAAAATCTATATAGTTTCCCTCGGCAGGTGGTTTGTTATACCATTTCTGGTTTTTTAAGCCGCTTAGAAGTGTATATAAAAATCCTGATGCAATTACTAAAGCTATCAATAATAAAGCATAGATTAAGAATTTCATTCGGTGTTCCTCTTCAATGAATAATTATTGTATGTTACAATTCTTACCCTATGCTAACATACTGTTCAGATGGCTTCAAGGTTTATATTAAGGTCTCAGGATTTCTCTGATTGTGTTTTCCAAAAAGCCGATACGGTCTTCTAAGGCCCGAATATGCTCATGAAGCTGATCCCGGTCTTCATCCTCATTATTATTTTTTTGCATTGCCAGAGTTTTTAAGTCGAAAGGAAATTTTAACCCACTACCAAAAAGCATGGGGGTAAAATCACACCTGAAATCCTTATCCTTCTTAAAGTTAGATTGATATTTGCATTTCAAAGGGATTTCTCTGCCTGACAAATCGATTTTAGACTCGTCAGCTACAGTCTTTAAATCCCTGCTTATTCTTGCAAACAGAAAAGATGATTTTAGCGAGCGCACGACATATGGTGTGTTTCTGACCAGAATCAGGCTATCACTACCATGACCTGATGAGGCATTATAGACTTCCAGGCTTTTGGAAAACTTATTTAATATGGGGTCAAATTTGTATATAACACTGTTATCGTTACCCTCGTCGGAGGATGCAAGTATGTAAATAGGTCCGTCCTTTGCCATGACGGCCTGAAGCCTAAGGGATGGACTATAAGGGAAGGGGGTGGTTACAGGTTTTGAGGCTCTTCCATCAGATATTTTTCTATGCACCAAAAGGCTGATACCTTGAACATCGGTTACAAAGAACAAGTGAATATCTGTTTCGTCAGCACAAACGGCGAAGTTTTTACCTTCTCGTATTATAACCCCTTCTACTTCTGGCATCTCATTTCGGACTCCGCCTATTTTTTGATATGTTAAAAGCTGTTTCCTGTTATGCGAAACCACATAAAAAGCATGAATAAAGCTATCTGCCTCAACCAAACGGACATTATATGGATAGGTTCCACATATGAGGCTTTCCAACAGTACAATGGGTTCCTTTTTTTCCTCACAGGCATTCATGTATAGGAGTCTGCCCCCATAGTCTACGAAGCAGGTACAGATGTCGTCGTCAGATTTAAGGAGAGCCGAAAAGTCAGGAGTTGTATTATCGGACAGTAAAAATGGAGGCCCCCACTTGTTATCGCTGTCAAGCATACTCATGAAAAGCCCATTCTTATACCATATGCATGTGGTTACTCCCATACTGTTTCTAAATATATGTCTGATATTTTCGTTCGCGGGCACACTGAACAACCCCTTTTAATAGAATGAAGTATACAGGCTTTACTAATTATTATTTATGTCCTGGACTTATTATTACTCTCTGTAACCAAATCAACTAAAAGGCATATTATGACAATGTGAAGGCAATTATTCTGAAATGGAGGACCGATAAAATGAGCTGCAAAGAACAAGTGGTTCCAGGGCTTATTAGCGGCGAGGACATATGCAAATTACGGGAAGCAGTTTGCGTTCATGTTGAAAAGGTATATGACAATTGCCGTGAAAAGGATTGTATAGAGGACGCGGTTGTTGATTTTGTTGACAATGTGCAGGACCTCATCAATAATGCAATCAAAGTAAAGACAAAAGATGCAGAAGTAGTGGCAGTGATGGCAGATCTTGAAGATGTACCCTTTAAGAGAGGATTCTTTACTGTGAATGTACGCTATAAGATTCGTGTGGTGTGCGAATTCTGTTACAAGGATGTTACAGGAAATATTGTAAACTCATCACCAAAGGTAGGCTATATATGGTTTTCTAAGACAGTGATTCTCTTTGGATCTGAAGGAAAGATTAAGATTTTTAAGAGCATTGACTTAAATCACCCTATGCCTCCGCTTTGTGATGGATGCAACGACAGCTGTACAGGATTAGTAGAACAAGATAACCTTCCAATTATTAAGGTGGAGGTTGCAGAGCCCCTAGTTTTAAATACCAGGATTAAAAAGGTGCATGATAAGCACCATCATTGGGGATGCGATGATGAGAAAAATGATGTAAAAGCCATAATTGGACCTCAGAGACGAGTTGTGGTGACTGTAGGTATTTTCTCAATCATTAAGCTTGTGCGCCTTGTTCAGCTTTTGATTCCGGCCTTTAATTTCTGCTATCCTCATAAGGACTGCATTACATCAACAGATGACAACCCATGCGATATCTTTGATACAATCGAATTTCCATTGGATCAGTTCTTCCCGCCTCAAAAATTTGATTTTCCGGGCGCAGAAGAACATAGATGCTGAAAGGAAGGACGAAAGTCCTTCCTTTATTGCATAAAGTAAAAATAATCTGTAAAATGATTATTAAGGTAATATCCAGGTTAACAAGTTGATTAAAAGCCTAATGAATAATTAAAATTAAAAAATAATGCTAGTTTTTTAATTATATTGATTATAAGTGCTATATTTTTGAAAAACAGTGGTACTAATAATTTAATGGATTTAATACATTGGGAGGGTACTAATGGAAAAGATTCTTCAAGGTATTATTCAAAGTGAAGAAGAGGCACTAGGACTGGAAAATGAGGCAAAACAGCAGGCATCGGTTATTATAACCNAAGCCGAAAAAAAGGCCGCCGAGATCTTGGAAAAGTCAGTTCAGGAGGGGGAAACCTTATCCGGGGAGTTACTTCAAAAAGCCAGAGACGAGGCAATCAAAGAAAAAAATCTTCAAGCCCATTCAAAAACCCAATCACTAGAACAGATCAGAATTAAATCCAAAGAGCGGCTGCAAAAAGCCGTTGATTATATTGTTGAAAAGGTCGTGAATTAATATGGCAGTGATAAAGATGAATAAAATCGCTGTCCTGGGGCTGAATGAGGAACGATCTGAATTATTAAAAACTCTTCAAAAGTTTGGAGTTTTAGAAATAGATCTTAAGGAGCCCGAAGAGGGACTAGGAGATAAAACATATAATTTAAGCGTTTTGTCAGACTTGTCAATCATAGATGATTGCATCTCTGAGCTTGATGGTGCAATCGATATCTTAAGCCGTTTCGCACCAGTTAAAAAGCCGCTATTTTCTGCAAGACGCGTTATTTCTGAAGCAGAATACAATGAAGTAATCAAACAAAAAGACAACATGATAAATCAGGCGAGACAGATTAGAAGCACCTACAATGATTTGGAAAAATTAAAGTTGGAAGAAAACAACCTTAATAGCCAGTTGGCTTCAGTAGAGCCCTGGCTTAATCTTGACATACCACTGGAGATGACAGAGACTCGACATGCTTTTTTCTATACTGGTACTCTGCCTGCCAGGATTGACATTAATGCTTTAAAAGACAGTCTCAAAACTGAAATTCCTGAATCAGAGCTTTTGCCTGTAAAAATCGACTCTGATATTTACTATATCGTTGTTTTTGGAATGAAGGATGCTGAAGCAGAAATATTAGAGCATTTGAGGAAATGGGAGTTCAGCCGCATAAGCTTCCGCGAAGGGCAAGGAACTGCAAAAGAGAGAAGGCTTCAGTTAAAGAATGAACTAAAGGCTCTTGATGAGGAGAGGGAGAAGAAAAAATCTCTCATTATTGAATTGGCCTCTAAAAGAAACGAACTGGAAACTCTGTCTGATGCTTTCCGGACTGAAAGAACCGAAGTTGAAGCAAAAAGCCGTCTACTTACTACCGACAGAACCTTTTTATTAACGGGCTGGGTATATGCAGAGCATTCTGAAAAGATTGAGGAATATATTAATAAGCATTTTTACTGTGCGGTAAGCATAGAAGAACCGGCAGAAAATGAGGAATTCCCTGTCCAATATAAAAATGGCCCGATTATTGAGGCAATAAACCCGGTTGTTGAGATGTACGGCGTTCCGTCAAGCTTAGAGATAGATCCAAGAGGGATAACTCTTCCGTTTTATGCTTTCATCTTTGGACTCATGCTGGGTGATGGAGGCTATGGACTAATTCTAGCTTTAGGAGCAGGAATTGCTCTGAAGAAATTCCGTATGGAGGATAAAACAAGACAGTTTGTGAAGCTGCTATTTATTTGCGGCCTTGCAACCATACTTGCGGGTTTTTTGTATGGCAGCTGGTTCGGGATTTCGTCTCTGACAAAATATGCATTGTGGATTGTTCCTACAGAGAATCCTGAGCTGATGATGAGCTATGCAATATTAATTGGTATTATTCATATGTTTACCGGTATTGTCATGAAGGGATTAAACTCTATACGAAGGGGTAAGGTTTTCGATGCCATTTGTGATTCTGCCTTTCTAATTATAATGTATAGCGGCTTAGTTATGAGTCTTTTGCCTTTTGCCCCCGGATTATCCATCACTAATGACAGCCCCATTGTTCAGGCCGGATATAAAGTATTTATAGCAGGGATAGCTTTAGTTCTAATTACCGGAGGAAGAAAATCAAAGAACATCTTTGGAAAGATATTTGGAGGTTTGCCTGGACTTTATGACATAGTCAGCTTTTTCAGTGACTGTCTCTCATACACCAGAATATTAGCTTTAGGACTTGCGTCAGCCTTAATTGCAGATATTGCAAATAACCTGGCACTGTCCTTCGGAGGCTTCATTGTCCTTCGTGTGATATTTGCAACGCTCATATTAATCTTTGCACATACATTGAACTTTGGGCTTAACATACTTAGTGCCTACGTTCATTCATGCAGGCTGCAATTCCTTGAATTCTATGGCAAGTTCCTTGAAGGTGGTGGAGAAGCCTTTGAAGCATATAAAGCAAAAACCAGATATATAGTGGTTAATTACGAATCCTTAAAGCTTTTTAATTCCGGTGTAAAAAGCGGAATATAATAAAATTTATAATATACGGAGGAAATAATTATGGATTTACATTTTGTCGATTTATTCCTAAACCCCAAGGTATATGCATTTTTCGGTGCAGTTATCGCGTTTGCTCTTGCAGCCTTAGGCTCATCAAAGGCTTGTGGAGCAGCAGGTCAAGCGGCTGCTGGAGTTATTACCGAGGAACCCAGCAGATTTACGCAAACAATGATTCTTCAGGCTCTCCCAGCAACTCAGGCTATCTACGGATTTGTTATTGCATCTATGATACTTGGTAAGATATCAGGTGTTGAAACCCTTGAAAATGGATTGGCTCTATTGGCAGTAGGTGTTCCTATAGGCGTAGTCGGTTATGTTTCTGCCATATGGCAGGGGAAGGTTGCCAATGCGGGTATTAATCTTGTTGCCAAAAGGCCTGAAGCACTTTTTAATGGAGTTATCTATGCCCTTATGGTTGAGATGTCAGCAATCCTGGGCCTTGTTGTTTCCATTCTAATGTTAAATCAAATATAATCTAGAAAGGGCTATGAAATGAATGGAGCCGAAAAAATAAAAGAAAGAATATTATCAGATGCAAAAAAACTTCATAATAAAATTGTAGACGATGCTAAAGCACAGGCACAAAGCATTATTGCTGCGGCTGAGAAAGAGGCATTTCAGAATATCTCATTGATGACAGAACAAGCCAGGCAGGAAGCCATTCTCATTAAAGAGCGCTACCAGGCATCAGAAAGTATGGAGGACAGAAAAAACATACTCAAGGTACGCCAGGAGTGTATTAATGAGGTATTTGATGCGGCATTAAAAAATCTGTCAGAAATGCCTGCTGACAAATATGAGCAATTCATACAAGCTATGCTTCTTGACGTTGCAAGGAATGAGCCAGGAACCATAGCTTTCAACGAAAAAGATAAAGGGCGTTTAGGTCAACGCTTTATTTCTTCACTAAATGAAAAGCTCAAAACAAAAGGTCAATCGGCAAAATTAAGCATGGCTGAGGATAGCCTTATTTCATCTGGTGGCTTTATTCTTCGCTATGGTGATATGGAAATAAACTGCACCTTGGAGGTCATCTTGAACATGAAAAGACCGGCATTAGAGTCCGAGGTAGCCAAGATATTATTCAATGAGGAGTAAAGGAGTTTGTATGGCCAGAATCAAACAAGAGGATTATGTCTATGCTATAGCCCGTATACGCGTCAGAGAGACAAAGCTTCTAACCTTAAGCAGATTAGAGCGTTTATTGGACATTTCAGATTCGGCCGAGGCTACGAAGTTTTTGGTTGAAGCAGGCTATAGTGCTGGAAATTCCAGTGGCATAGAAGGTATGGATGATATAGAACAACTTCTTACCTCAGAACTTAAGAGCACTTATGCCTTTATTGAGGAAATAATTCCTGAGCAATTGGTATCCGATCTTTTTAAGAAAAAATATGACTATCTGAATGCAAAGCTCATATTAAAGGCTGAGTTTTTAAAGATTAATGTATCAGACTCATTATCTGATATGGGTACAATTGAGCCGGAGAAGCTTCTTAAGATAATAACCGACAGAAAATTTGATGAAGTGTCAGAAATATTCTCCAAAGCGGTTTTGGACAGTTGCGAATCCTTTAATAAAACGGGTGATCCGCAGACAATTGATTTCATTCTTGATAACGCCAGCTATGCTGAGATGATTTCAGACGCAGAGGAAAGCGGGGATTCAGACTTAATAAGCCTGGTAAACTTGCTTATTTACACCGCAAATATTCGTATATTTATCAGATCTAAGTTCCTTAATAAATCAGATGATTTTATACGCAGGGCTTGGATAAAAAGTGGAAGCTTTACAGAAGAGATACTTGAGAAAATGGTGGATTCTGATTTCGACAAACTTTTTGCTGTGCTTAAAGACACAGGATATGAAAAGCTTTCACCTAAACTAAAAGATGCGATAAATCATGATGACGGAATAACAGAGGTTGAAAAGGTATTGGATGATTATATTTCACAGTATCTTAGACAAAGCAAATATGCCATTATGGGTGTTGAGCCTGTTGTGGGGTATTTGTATTTTAAGGAGACAGAGATAAAAAATGCCCGCATGATAATTACGGGAGTAAAAAATAATGTTTCAAGGGAAACCATCAAGGAAAGGCTGAGGTTAGGCTATGCATAAGATTGCGGTCATGGGAGACAAGGACAGTATCCTTGGATTTAAGGCTATTGGGTTTGATATTTATCCCACTAATAATAAGAACGAAGCAGCAAGCACGCTTCATAGTCTTGCTGACGATGGATATGCCCTTATATATATTACTGAAAATTCCGCCAGTGAAATAATGGATGAGATTTCAAAGTACAGAAACCGATATTTCCCGGCAATTATTCTTATCCCCGGAAGCACTGGCTCGCTGGGAATTGGCATGAAATTTGTTAAAGAGAGTATCGAGAAGGCAGTTGGGGCAGATATTCTGGCTCAAGATGATTAATAAATCAATTAAATCGGTGTCAGGCAGCGTTAGGGCAATAATTAGATTTTTACCGATGATTTGAAAGGAATGGAATGATGATGAATCAAGGCAGAATCGTCAAGGTGTCAGGACCACTGGTCGTGGCGGAGAATATGCGTGACAGCAATATGTTAGACGTTGTTCATGTATCAGACATGAAATTGATAGGAGAGATTCTGGAAATTCATGAGGACAGAGCCTCCATTCAGGTCTATGAGGAAACCTCAGGGTTAGGCCCTGGAGAACCAGTAGTATCGACTAAGGCTCCCTTAAGTGTTGAATTAGGCCCAGGTCTTATTGAAAATATATTTGATGGTATACAAAGACCTCTGCAGGAAATGCGTGAGGCTTCTGGCAATAATATAACCCGAGGCATTAAAATAAATGCATTGAACAGAGAAAAGAAATGGAGATTTGTCCCCACTGTAAAATCTGGTGATAATGTTTCCGGCGGAGATATTATTGGAACAGTTCAGGAAAACGAGGTTTTTGAGCATAGAATACTTGTTCCAATCGGAATTGAGGGAACAATTGAGTCAATTCAAGAGGGCGACTTTACCATAGAAGAGACCGTAGCTATGCTGAAGGATAAGAAGGGCAGTATTAAAGCACTGACAATGCTTCAGAAATGGCCTGTCAGAAAAGAGAGACCATATAAGGAAAAACTGTCGCCCACAGAGCCTCTAATTACAGGGCAAAGAATAATCGATACCCTGTTTCCGATTGCTTCGGGAGGTGTTGCGGCTATTCCTGGACCCTTTGGCAGCGGAAAGACTGTTGTTCAGCACCAGCTGGCTAAATGGGCCGAGGCGGATTTAGTAGTGTATATAGGATGCGGTGAACGTGGAAATGAGATGACAGACGTTCTTATGGAATTCCCTGCACTGAAGGATCCAAAAACTGGCCACCCCCTTATGAAGAGAACTGTTTTAATTGCAAACACATCGGATATGCCGGTTGCGGCCAGAGAGGCTTCAATTTATACCGGAATTACAATCGCTGAATATTTCAGAGATATGGGTTATACCGTAGCTCTGATGGCCGATTCCACATCCCGTTGGGCTGAGGCCCTTCGTGAAATGTCAGGCCGACTTGAGGAAATGCCGGGTGAAGAAGGATATCCAGCATATCTTTCATCAAGATTGGCTCAGTTCTACGAGAGGGCAGGTAAAGTAAAAACACTGGGCTCAGATGACAGAGTTGGCGCCATCAGTGCAATAGGTGCGGTATCTCCACCTGGAGGAGATATATCAGAGCCTGTTTCCCAGGCTACACTGCGAATTGTAAAAGTGTTCTGGGGACTGGATTATAATCTGTCATATAAGAGACATTTCCCTGCTATTAACTGGCTTCAGAGCTATTCATTATATCAGGACAAGCTGGCCGATTGGTATAAAGAGAATGTATCCAGAGACTGGACAACTTACCGTGCAGATATGATGCGTATTCTTCAGGAAGAGGCAGAGCTGCAGGAAATAGTTCAATTAGTTGGTATTGATGCCCTGTCTCCTGCGGACAGAGTAACATTGGAGGCCGCAAGGTCAATCCGTGAGGATTACCTGCAGCAGAATGCCTTTAATGAGCAGGATACTTATACCACGCTTATTAAACAATACAGAATGCTCAGGATTATTCTTAGCTTCTATGAAAAGTCACATGATGCAGTGAATAAGGGCGTAGAGATTAATGATCTCTTTTCAATGCCGGTAAGGGAAAGAATTAGCCGTATGAAATATATTTCCGATGATGAGGGAAGCAAGCCCTTTGATGAGATTGAGGAGGAGCTTTCTAATCAGGTTCAGACCCTTATTGGTGAAAAAGACAGATAGTTTATCTGTCCTACAGGGAGGAGAAAGGCATTATGCTTAAAGAATTTCGTTCAATAGCCGAAGTTGCAGGACCTTTGATGCTGGTTCGCAATGTTGAAGGTGTAACTTATAATGAATTAGGTGAAATAGAGCTTGCCAACGGCGAGATAAGGCGTTGCAGAGTATTGGAGGTAGACGGCAATACCGCTTTGGTACAGCTGTTTGAGAATGCTGTTGGAATTAACCTTTCTAATAGTAAGGTCAGGTTTTTAGGCAGAAACCTGGAACTTCCGGTTTCTGAGGATATGCTTGGCAGGGTTTTCGACGGTCTGGGTAAACCAATTGATGGTGGGCCGGAGGTCATTCCTGAGGAAAGAATGGATATTAACGGACTTCCTATGAACCCTACTGCCAGAGACTATCCTAATGAATTTATTCAGACGGGCATCTCTGCTATAGATGGACTAAATACCCTTGTAAGGGGACAGAAACTTCCGATTTTCTCAGCATCGGGCTTACCTCATCCTGAGCTTGCTGCACAAATTGCCAGACAAGCTAAGGTTTTAGGAACAGACAGCAAGTTTGCCGTTGTTTTCGCCGCTGTTGGAATTACCTTCGAGGAAGCAGACTTCTTCGTCAATGACTTTAAGAAAACCGGAGCAATAGAGAGAGCGGTTCTTTTCATGAACCTTGCTAATGACCCGGCAATTGAGCGTATTGCTACACCACGTATGGCCCTTACAGCTGCTGAATATCTGGCCTTTGAAAAGGACATGCATGTTCTTGTTATAATAACAGATATAACCAACTATGCAGAGGCTCTTCGTGAGGTGTCAGCGGCTCGTAAAGAGGTTCCAGGGCGCCGTGGATATCCGGGATATCTGTATACTGACCTGGCTTCCATGTATGAAAGGGCAGGTCGTATGAAGGGTAAGGATGGCTCCATCACGTTAATACCCATACTCACAATGCCTGAGGATGATAAAACCCATCCAATACCTGACTTGACTGGCTATATTACTGAAGGACAGATTATCCTTAGCCGTGAGCTTTACAAGAAGGGATTAACACCACCTATAGATGTATTACCCTCTTTGTCACGACTAAAGGATAAAGGCATAGGAGCGGGCAAGACCCGTGAGGATCATGCAGATACAATGAACCAATTGTTCGCCGCCTATGCACGTGGTAAGGAAAGCAAGGAGTTGGCAGCCATTTTAGGTGAGGCAGCTTTAACCGATATTGATAAGATGTATGCAAAATTCTCTGAAGAATTTGAAAAGCAATATGTATCCCAGGGCTACGAGACAGACAGAAGCATTGAGGACACCCTGAACTTAGGCTGGGAGCTCTTGTCCATATTGCCTAAGGCTGAGCTCAAACGTATCAAGACTCAGTATATCGATAAGTATTTCCCCAAAACACAGGGGTGACACAGGGGGACGGTTCTTCTGGGGACGACACAGGGGGACGGTTCTTCTGCGTGATTATGGGCACGGTTGTTATAACCAAAATAAAGGAGTAGACCATGGCAAGGTTAAATGTAAATCCAACCCGTATGGTGCTGACAAACCTGAAAAAGAGGCTGAGAACAGCAAGACGGGGACATAAGCTTTTAAAGGATAAGCGGGATGAACTTATGAAGAAGTTCCTTGGCATTGTCAAGGAAAATCGGAAAGAGCGTCAAATAGTTGAAAAGATGATGTCTGATGTGTATTCGCGCTTCATAATGGCTAGGGCACTTATGAGCGATACACATCTGGAGGAAGCATTGATCTTCCCAAAGCAAAAGATTACTTTAAAAGCGTCTTCAAAGAATATTATGAGTGTTGAAGTACCTGTTTTCGAGTTTTCAACCGAAGGTCAGACAGGTGATGATATATTTCCTTATGGTTTTGCCACCACCTCAGGTGAGCTAGACGGTGCCATGATGGCACTGCAGAAAGTCACACCCCATCTATTGAAGCTGGCTGAGTTAGAAAAAACTGCCCAGCTCATGGCTGACGAAATTGAGAAAACCCGCCGTCGCGTCAATGCGCTTGAATATGTTATGATTCCGAACCTTGAAGAAACCATAAAGTATATTGTAATGAAGCTTGACGAAAATGAGCGCGGTAACCTGACTCGTCTTATGAAGGTCAAGGACATGATGCTTGAAGAGGCGCATCATTATAAGGAAAGAATGGCGCAGCAACCATAAAGATTATATAAGATTAATGAATAGCTTTTTAGTTCTTGGCAGATGGTCGGTTAGATTATCTGCCGGTTTTATTTATATAAATATCTCTTCCTTATAACTATGCAGAACCTAAAAGACCAATCCCAACTTGGAGAATCCAAAATGCTTTTAAACATGCGTGTAAAAAGGCAAATATTAATTCAAAAGCCACAGCGCATAGGATTCGCATTTTTTGCCACACTTTTGCTGGAAAGTGGTGTAAATTTTAGTGGACATTTAGTATCGATAGAACTGAACAGTATGGTATAATATTGAAAAGTATCGATTACCATATTACCCGACTCGGTGTGAAGGATTAAGTAGTTTATGATTATTACATAAGGAGAAAGCATTATGAGGTCAATTGAGTCAAACTATTCATAAATGCTCTTAACAACGGTGCAAAATAATTTCTATTTAGGAGGCTTATAGATGAGTTGGAATTCTCAGCAATATCTAAGATTCAAAACTGAGCGTACACAGCCGGCCATTGATTTAGTCAATCGCATTAATATGGATAACCCTAAAAGGATAATAGATATAGGTTGTGGCCCTGGGAATAGCACCCAGGTGTTAGCAAGTAGATATCCAAATGCCTACATACTTGGGGTAGATAACTCAGAAAATATGATTGAAACAGCTAAAAAGAATTACCCAGGCTTAGATTTTAAGATTTGTGATGTAAGTGTCGAACTATCACAATTTGACAGTGATTTTGATATTGTCTTCTCAAATGCATGTATCCAGTGGATACCAGATCACAAAAATCTTATANAAGAATTACTATGCCTACTAAATAAAAATGGAGTTTTAGCAGTACAAATCCCAATGAATTCTGAGGAGCCAATTCATAGAATTATTAGCGAAATGGCCACCTCGGAAAAATGGAAGGAATACTTCACAGATCCAAGCGTTTCTTATACACTTAGCCAAGGAGAAT